>ERZ825670.415-NODE-415-length-59736-cov-22.271896_pt1 | contig 59736 bp, 67 predicted proteins | sample MGYA00519929_ERZ825670 | MGnify/ENA primary metagenome ERZ825670 (study PRJEB31778, sample SAMEA3449207) | human gut metagenome | biome: human gut; feature: human-associated habitat; material: faeces | place: United Kingdom | collected 2010/2012 ...
TGTTTGTCTTTGATCTCTTTGGACCTCTGAAAGCTCTTTATGGAGAAGCAACCCGCCTGACCGTGATGAATGCTGCGTTAGACCGCATTGAAGCTGTTTTGGACGAGCCCGAGCTTCCCAATAACGGAAATCAACATATTCCGTCAAAGGCACAGCCGGACCAGCCAGAAGTACAATTTAGTGATGTGGGCTTTGCCTATCAGGACAAGGAAGTCCTGCACAATATCAGCTTCTCTATGCAGAAAAACACCATGACTGCACTTGTGGGACCGTCAGGCGGCGGCAAATCCACCATTGCAAATCTGTTGGCCCGGTTGTGGGATGTAAAATCCGGCAGGGTTGCAATAAGGGGCGTGGATATTCGGAATGTGCCGCTGGCAGAACTGATGGATCAGATCAGCATGGTATTCCAGCGCGTGTATTTGTTCCAGGATACCATCTATAACAACATTAGTATGGGAAAACCGGATGCCACGGAGGAAGAAGTCTATGAGGCGGCAAAGAAAGCCCGTTGCTATGATTTCATTATGGCTCTGCCTGACGGGTTCCAGACTGTGGTGGGTGAAGGCGGCGCTACCCTTTCCGGCGGCGAGAAACAGCGAATTTCGATTGCACGCTGCATTTTGAAGGATGCACCCATCGTCATTTTGGATGAGGCTACTGCAAGTGTAGACACCGACAATGAAAGCTATATTCAGGAGGCCATTTCGGAGCTGGTAAAAGGTAAGACCCTGCTGGTGATTGCCCACCGCTTGAATACCATCCAGAACGCCAATCAAATTCTGGTAATTGACAACGGCCAAATCGCACAGCATGGCACCCATGAGGAGCTTCTGGAGCAGCCCGGTATTTATCAGGACTTTGTTAATATCCGAAAAAACGCTGCCGGTTGGAGCCTGGCCTAATAGCGAAGGGAGGTCTTAATGAAACTTCATGCGTCCGGGGAGGACTACCTGGAAACCATCCTTGTTCTCCAAAAGAAACTCGGTATGGTACGCTCCGTAGATGTGGCCCGGCACATGGAGGTGTCAAAGCCCAGCGTGTGCCATGCAGTGGCTACCTTGCGGGACGGCGGCTTTCTTACAATGGATGAAGATCACTTTCTCCATCTGACCGATGTGGGCCGCGAGGTTGCCGAAAAAATCTATGAGCGCCATTGCTTCTTTACCGAGCAGCTTATCGCCGCAGGCGTTGACCCCAAAACTGCGGAGGCCGATGCCTGCCGGATTGAACACATCATCAGCGATGAGAGCTTTTCACGGCTGAAAGAGGCAGCCGCACAAGAGCAAGAATAAACCGAATAAGCCAAGCTATCCTGCCCCGCTAAACGGGGAAAGAAAAAAACCGTTGCAGGGCAGGTGGCTTCGTGCGCCCATAATGGATTTTCAGGGTACTGCGGCGGTTTTGAGTAACATCAAGGCCGCCGTTCCTTATGCCCTCGACAAAGGAGTGACGCCTATACGCTGACACGGCGGCTTTAGGAGGGAGCCGCCATGAAGCCACACTGACCGCCGACAAATTCAGACGATATTTGCACTATCGTCAAAAAAATCCCGGCCACCGAACAGGCCCCGTCTGGCAGCCAGTGCGAAAATTGTCACAATGTAACTGAATACCGTATTTTTTGCGCTCGAATAGCTTCATGCTGTCCGGGCATTTTTTCATACCTATGGGGCCGGAACATCGGGCCAACATGGCCCGAACCCTGTCCCCGGTGTCGTTCCCCGCCGCCCCGCTTAGAAATTTGGGGATGGATAAGTACAAATGATAGAGAGTCATTTGCACTTTTTTAGGACTGTTTTTGGCAGGCGCACTCCATGCACCGGTTCACTATCGTTAATAGGGTGGCGTGTTCATCGTTAATGGGGTATCCGGTTCATCGTTACATTGTATCAATTTCGGTGCGGCAACGGAGCCTGCCTGCGGAAGCGGAAATTTTCTTGCAGAAATCTTTGAGCGAAAGCTCACAAGATGCAAATGCGAACCTGAGGGGCTTGTGGCGCTCAGCAGCATTTACGGCATTGACATTTTGCCTGATAATGTGGAAGAGAGCAGGCAGCGGCTGTTTGATATGTTTATAAAAGCTTTTCCCCAAGCCACTGTTGGGTATTTGATACTTGCGGAGCTGATACTTGAAAGAAATATCATTTGTGGCGATAGTCTGGAAATTATGAAAAAAAAGGAAACGGAACGGAGGCGTGACCATGAGTAAATTTGATTTTGACGCATTTACGGGAGATTATCCCGTTGCTGTGAGCAAGGAACGCTACACCGAACAAGAAGCCATTGAAATCGCTAAGCGTGAATTGGGCGAGGAAAAAGTAACTGTGTTTGACGGATACGTCCGTTTTGGATTTGGGACTGACCCTGATGACCCCTGCGCCAAACCACGTAACGCCTGGTGGCTGGATATAGGCAAAAATTGTCCGAAAGGTTGTTGCCCGGTGTGGGCGTTTTGCAGAGTGAGGAGGACTGACAATGGCTGAATACATAGAGCGTGAAACTGTTATGAAAATAATTGATGATTACGGCTGTACGCACGGCGGTACACTCGGTTCTCACAGCGGCGCTGTTGATGTTGTTGGTAGCGCTATATACAAACTTCCTGCCGCAGACGTTGCGCCAGTGAAGCACGGGCATATCGTGTGGAAAGAATATCACAAAGGCGGTATCAGGAGGAGAAAATGCCTGCAGGAAATTAAATCCGTTTACATCGAGCAGCAAATGCCCTGTAAGCATATTGCCATAATAGACGAAAGATATTTATCCAAAGACCCTTACTGTTCAGAGTGTGGAAAGCTGTTAGGCGAATTTCTGAACTATTGTGGAAACTGCGGGGCAAAGATGGACGGAGGCAAGAGCGATGAGTGAAACAAGACCGAGTATGCTCAGGTCGTGCAGGGTATGGCTGGAGAGCAGGAGGGATATACCGGGAGACAAGCTGGCGTGTATGACTGCACTTATCGGCAGAGCTGTTGAAAGGGAGACGGTCAGGGTCGGCAGGAATGCCCGGTGCCCTGCCTGCGGCGGGAAGATACCCATGGCATCAAAATTCTGCATGCACTGCGGTCAGCGTGTGAAGATAACGGAGATAGCCGAGAAAAGCGGTCAGCGCCATATGCCCTATTCCACTGCCGAGCTTGAACGTGCCGTAGAGCTTCACCGCTCGGGGCTGACGTGGACGCAGGTGGGAGCGGAAATGGGGCGCAGCAAGGAGGCTATACGCTCCTCGGCAAGCAGGTACATGAGGATAAAGGCGGCGCAGAAACAGCGATAAAGCAGACAAAAAAATCCCCGCAGACACATAAAGCATCTGCGGGGAAAAGCGCATCAGGCAAGGTGCAATTTTTCTTTGAGGGCTTCCTGCAAAACGGCGGAGAAGTTTATATTTGCCTGTTCGGCTTTTTCGTTCAGCCATGACGGAATAGTGCAGTTTTTCTTGACACTGCGGTTATCGAGCATACGGCGGTAAGCGTCGGGGTCTGCATCGACAAGGGTCTTGATCTCATTTGCGGCACAGTTAAGTGCGGTGATATCCGAGGGAGCGGGAAGCTCACGCTTGTCATCTTCATAGGTCACGCAAAGAAGGTTTATGGCATCTCTTGCCATTTCAATGGCTTCGGGAACGGTCTCGCCGAAAGTGTTATTATCGAAGTCGGGGATAGTTACAAGGTAGCCGCTTCCGTCATCGCATTTGGTGAGTATTACAGGATAACAGGTTTTCATATGGTCAGCACTCCTTTTGGTATATTTGAAAACAGCTTTTGGGGGAGCTTTGCTCCCCGTTCGCTATTTTAGGTTTCTGCGTTTGATTATTGCTTTTGCGAGGTTCTCGTTGATCTCGGCGTGTCTCGGTATTGCCTCAGCTTCCTTGCCTTTGGTGTAAACATCGTGATTTCCGCCGCATCTTCTGAACTCCCAGCCGTTCTTTTCAAGAAGCTTTATCAAGTCCCGCCTTTTCATTTTCTCCCTCCTTCTATTATATATTATACGCCTTTTATACGTATTTGTCAATAGATCGAGGAGAAAATGATGTATAATATTATATGCGTATTTTGTGCGCATTGTACAAAATGAAAGGAGTACACGAAAAATGAATGTTATGATAGGTTTTGAAAACGGAGAAAAAGCTGAGCTTTCCGACTGCTCAAAGTTTGAGGTACAGGCAGGCGGTGAGCTTTGCACTATATGGCGTGAAAGCGGCAAAGTCGTTCTGAACTTCCGCAAGGTGCTTTACATCGGCGAGAATATTGCGCTTGGCGACACAGAAAAGAAAAGAACTGCGGCAGGCAGGAAATGATACGAGGTGATGAAATGGCATGAAATACGTAAAACGGTACTGTGACAAGATACTTGGCGAGGAGATACGCAGCTGCGAGGAACAGAAGCAGCTGTGCAGGCTGGTTCTGCGTGCTTTTGAAGAAGAGGACATACACATTGACGAGCTGAGTGTTGATAAATATTTTGGCTTGCAGAAATATTTCAGATATGAGCTTTTTGACTGGGAGAAATTCTGCTTTGTGCTCCACTGCTGCACATACCGTGCGGACGGAATGCCGAGGTGGCCCGATATGCTGGGATACATGGGGCGTGGGTCGGGAAAGAACGGATATGTGAGCTTTGAAGATTTTGCGCTTCTTTCCCCCGCAAACGGCATAAGGAATTACAACATACAGTCCTTTGCGGCGGCTGAGGACAACGCCAAGACCAGTTTTGAGGAGGTGCGCAACGATGTTCTGGAAGAGCACAAGTCCAAGCTTTCACGCTTTTATTCCTGGAACATGGAGAAGATAACCTGCACAAAGACGAAGAGCGTATGGACATACCACACGTCCGCCCCAAAGACCAAGGACGGCGGACGGCCGGGAAAGGTGAATTTTGACGAGATACACGTTTTTGAAAATTCCGACCTGATAGACGTTGCGGAGGGCGGCCTCGGCAAGGTGCGTGACCCCCGAAAGCTGTACACAAGCACAGACGGAGAGGTGAGGGACGGTGTACTTGACGCAAAAAAGGAAGTGGCGAGGGCTATACTTAGAGGAGACCGCCCCGACAACGGATTTTTGCCCTTTATGTGCCACATGGAGCTTTCGGAGATAGATGACCCCGACAACTGGATAATGGCGGTGCCCAGCCTTGACGAGTTTCCTGTGCTGAGGGAGCAGATGATGCGTGACTACATAGAGTACAAGGAAGACCCTATACGCAAGAGGGCATTTGCGGTAAAGCGCTGCAACTGCCCTGACGGTGTACGTGAGGGAGCGGTGACGGGCTGGGAGAACATACAAGCCTGCTGCCGTGGGGCTATGCCCTCGGAGATACCTGAGGTATTGAAGCGCCCATGTGTCATTGCGGTGGACTACAGCCTTGTAGATGACTTTATGTCGGCGGTGATCGTAAATCTTATTGACGGGATATATTACGTAAGGCAGAAAACATGGATATGCGAGCAGAGCCGTGACCTGCCCAGGATAAACTTTCCGTACATGGAGGCTGTTGCCCGTGGGGAAGCTGAGATGGTCAAGGGTTCGGAGATAGGCTCGGAGCTTCCGCTTTTGTGGATAAAGGAAGAGACGAAAAATCAGAGAGTGCTTGCGGGAGCGGCGGACAGCTACAGATTTCCCTACATGAAGAGGAACGCTGAACAGATACTGGGCATAACGGGAGAGGCGAGAAAGGCGGCAAACCATTACGGAGAAGACACGGGGCATATATATTTTACCCGTCCCTCTGACCTTGCAAAGGCTGCACCCGACATCACCCTCGACCTCAACAGGCGTATGTTTTACTGCGGTGACAGCATGATAATGCGCTGGTACCTAAACAACGTAAAGCGTGTGGTGGATAGCAAGGGCAACACGACCTTTGAGAAGATAGAGGGCAAGAGCCGAAAGACTGATGGTGCCATGGCACTGTTTGCGGCTATGACCGTTGCGCCCATGCTTGAAAAATACGATAAGAAAAAAAGTTCGGGCATAGTACTCCCGAAGCTGAAAATATACAGATAGGAGGCTGTAAGGTGAGCAAAAAGTTGATAGGTGCGGCGGCGTACTTTTCGCAGCTTGATATTACCGCAGTATCTTTGTGTGGTAAAATCAGAATAAAGATATGCACCAAGAATGAGCTGGATATGCTGATGAACGGCGAATTGCAGTCAACTGCAATATTCGGAGAGATGCTGAAAAAATATTCGGGTAATGCCCCTGACAATATGCCCGAAGCGGAGCTGAGCAGGCTCATGGGGGTATATATCGACGGCATTACGAAGATAATTGAGGACTGGGGGGAATATCTCAAAGTTCCCGAAAGCTCATTTCCTCTTGAAAATTCTCTTCCGGAATGCTCATTCCCTGCTTCAACTCTTCCGGAAAAGCTTGTTGCGGAATACACGGGGCTGAGTATCCTCCGGGTCGGCGATCTTGATTATCTGCTGTACAGGCTGTATCTTGCCGATGCGGTGAAATACAATCTCGGCAGGACGGAAAAGGGCATTGATTATCTTAATGCGGCGCATCTGGAGATGTTTTCGGAATATGACCGCAGTGCGTTTCTTTCGGGCGGTGCGAAAATAACGGTGAAAAGGTGATGTTATGGCGAACTGGGGAAGGACGGGGCTTACCAAAGCCGATGACGGAAATGTAGAGATAGACCTTGTGGGCGCTTACACGACATTTACGGCAGAGATACAGAATGAGATAGAGACGATAATCAGGCGGCTGGGCCGCGAGATGCAGGCAGAGCTTGAGGAAAAATCGCCTGACGGTGAATTCTTAGAGAAGAAATACAAGGGCAAAAGATACCGATACAGCCGCAGAAAGTACGGTGCAAGCCCCGGAAGCTACAAGCACGGCTGGAAGGTAAAGTTCAGCGACAGGAAAAAGGGCATGGGAGGAAGGATAGCAGCCACGGCATACCAGAAGGGAGAGGACTACAGGCTTGTTCATCTTCTGGAGTTCGGGCACAGAATGCCCAATGGCGGAACGTTTGGGGGAAATCCCATAGTTTCGCAGATACAGGAAAAATACAGGCAGAAGGTCTATGAAGAGATACGGCGGCTGTTATCCAAGTGAAAGGGAGGCGGTAAAATGAACGAAGAGAGTATTTCAAAGCTTACTGACAGCTTTTTTGCAAGAATGAGGCTGCCCGATGAAATGCGAAGCGACCCCGAGGAAAGAGAGCTTATGAAGGGTTATATCCTTGAAGGCAGGAAGAAGCTTGACCTTATCGCCTGCGGGAAAAGCGTTGATTACGAAAAGGACGAATATGCGGGAGGACTTTTGTACAACTACTGCTTTTACGCACGGAATGACTGCTGCGAGAAATTCTCATCGGCATACAGGAGTGACCTTATCGCCCTGAGGAACATGGCAGTTGCAGGCAAGCTTGAACTTGAAGCTGAGGAAGGGAGTGAGGACGCTGCGCAGGATCAATAACACCCTCGCCTCCGAGCATTTTTCCGACGGGATAGCGTATCTCTATCAGCTGCGCAGTGACGGAGAGCCTGACGAAGGTTCACGGATAAGGCGATTTTTCGGGGAGCGGAACATCACCTACAAGCGCATTGCGGAGGCAAGGCAGATCATGACGGAATACAGCCGCATAATCGGCATTCCGCTGACCGCACAGGGAGCATATGCGAACATACGCTGCGCCCGCATCGGCGACAGGCTGTACAGGGTGGAGACGGTTCAGGAGATATTCACTGCTGTGCCTCCCGTGGCTGTGATGGCACTGTCTGACTGGGATATTGATACGAGAAGGTAAAGGAGGCGGTCGGAATGGGACTTAAAGAGCTGCTGGGTTCGGTATTCGGCACAAAGACTGCCGACCCCGTAAGGACGGAAGTAACCGTAGCGGGCGGCGGCACGTATGTGCCTGCGGACATGAACGCTCAGCTTAAGAGACTGGCGTGGAACATATGTGTTGACTACATTGCTTCGGCTGTGGCAAAATGCGAGTTCCGCACGTTCCTTGAAGGCAAGGAAGTGAGAGGCGAGGAATATTACCTGTGGAATGTAGCGCCCAATGCCAACCAGACCTCAACAGAGTTCTGGCGGGAGGTGATATTCAGGCTCTACAGAGACAAAGAGGCGCTTATCGTTCCTGTGGGCGGTTCGCTTATAATCGCCGAACATTTCTCCAAGGAAGAGCTGGCTATTGCTCCGACAATATTCACGAACATCGGCAGAGGGACGCTGAGCCTTTGGCAGACGTTCACAAGCGAGACGGCTATATATTTATCCCTGCCGGGAGACGTTGCTCCGGGACCGCTTGTGTCGGGAGTGACTGACATTCTGGAAGGCACGCTTTCCGAGGCGGTGGATAAGTATAATCACGAGGGCGGAGAAAAAGGAACATTTGAATATGACGCTGACCGCATGGGTGACGATGATTACAACAACGCTGTAAATCAGGCACTCAATGAGGATTTCAAAAACTATTTTGCCGCAAAATCCGCAGTGATGCCGTTATATGCGGGCACAAAATATAACCAGTACACCAACAGCTCGGGCCAGAAAACTTCCATTGTGGGGGATATAAATTCCATCATACGGCAGTCGATAGAGGTAACGGCGCAGAGCATGAAGATACCGCCTGCGCTTGTGCTGGGAGATGTGGCGGACACAAAGACAGCGGTGGATAATATGCTGACATTCTGCGCTGACCCTTTGCTTGATATGATAACGGAAAGCATTAACTTTGTGCGATACGGCAAAGAAGTGATCAACGGTTCATACATACAGGCGGACACCAGCTGCATAAAGCATCTTGATGCGCTGAGCATCGCAGGAGACCTGGACAAGCTGAAATCCGCAGGGCTGTTCAGCACCAATGAGATAAGACGCAAGGTAGGAGAGCCACGCATCAACAAGCCATGGGCTGACGAATACAGCCTGACCAAAAACTATGAGAATATACCCGGGTCGGGCGCATCGTCCGATGACGGCAATAACGGAAAGGAAGAGGAAAAATGAGGATAGACGGCAGAATAATGCAGACGGCGGAAAGCAAAAAGGGCGTTATTTACATTTACGACGAAATAAAGAACGACAGCTACGACTGGTGGAACGGTGCTGTAATTGTCTCGGAGACCTCGGAGAAGTTTATCAGAGACCGTCTGGCAGAGTTTGAGGGAGTTTCACAGCTTGATATCCACATTTCCTCCTGCGGCGGCTCGGTGAAGGTGGCTATGGGGCTGTACTCCCAGATAAAGGCTTTTGCCTGCCCCAAGAAAACGGCATACATCGACGGAATGGCGGCAAGTGCTGCCACTGTTGTAGCGATGGCTGCCGATGAGGTAATAATGCCTATGGCGGGGCTGATGATGATACACGACGCCTGGATAAGCGGCACATCGGGCAATGCAGAGGAGCTGAGAAAGACTGCGGATGACCTGGACGTGATAACCTCGGCAAGCAGGACGGCGTATTTACAGCATTCGGGCGGCAAGATATCCGAGGAAGAGCTTACTACCCTTATGAGGGCGGAAGCATGGCTCACGGCAGAGCAGTGCAGAAAGTACGGGCTTTGCGACAGGATATCCGATGAAAAGGCAAATGATGACGGAGAAGCCAAGCAGGCATTACGTTCCGCATTCCCTGCTTTCATGAACACGGGGGCGTGGATATCGAGGATAGAAGCAAGGCTGTGCGCCATTGAAAATGCGGTATGCGGAAAGGCTCATGATGAAGCTGAGGGCGATGCACCCGCAAACGGTAAGGGAGCGGAGCAGGAAGAAAAGCCCGGGGCTGTTATGAGCAGAGAGGATATGCTTGCAAGCATAATCGGGATATTTGGCAGAGAATAGTCCCTAAAAGTTGGTATTAAGGGTGCGTGGGTTTATGTTATTCTTGAAATAAAGAGGCGCACGCACCGTAGCGCATAATGAAGGAGGAGATCAGAATGGGTGCAGAGAAATCAAGAGACCTTATTAAGCTTGACAAGGAAAAAATGAGCGAGAAGCTTTCCGTTGCCATGAAGTCGGAGAACACCGAAGAGGCTGCAAAGGCCATGACCGAATTTGCTGACATGATACAGCAGAGCATTATCAGCGAGGCACGTGCCCTTAATGCAGAGAGTGCGGCGGACAAGAGCATTCTTGCGGCAAGAGGCGTAAGACAGCTTACAAGCACCGAGCAGAAGTATTTTGAGCAGGCCATTGAGGCTATGAAGGGCGATAATGTAAAGCAGGCACTGACCAACATTGAGGTGGCAATGCCCATTACCTACATTGACAGCGTTTTTGACGAGCTTGTGCAGGAGCACCCTCTCCTGGCGGCTATCACATTTGTGAACACCAGCGGCTCTGTAAAGATGATCGTAAACAAGGGCGGTATCCAGCTGGCGGTATGGGGCAAGCTCACCGACTCCTACAAGACCGAGCTTTCAGGCTCCATTGAGGAGATAGATGCGGGACTTTACAAGTTACAGGCATTTATCCCTGTTGCAAAGGCTATGCTTGACCTGGGCCCTGCATGGCTCGACAAATACATTCGCACTATCCTCTCGGAAGCACTTTTCTTTGGCATTGAGAAGGCGATCATTTCCGGAACGGGCAAGGACGAGCCTATAGGCATCAACCGTGTTGTAGGCAGCACTTCCAGCGTTTCCGCAGGAGTTTACTCCGAAAAGGAAGCTATCAAGGTAACAAGCTTTGAGCCTGCATCTTACGGTGCTCTTTGCTCACGCCTGGCGACAAACTCCGAAAGCGGACTTTCAAGAACGGTAACAGGGCTTATTCTTATTGTAAATCCTGTGGATTACCTCAAGGTCATCATGCCTGCCACAACTATGCTCACACCCTCGGGCGTATATGTACGTGATATTTTCCCTGTGCCCACACAGGTTATCCAGTCACAGGAGTGCGCACAGGGCAAGGCATATCTCGGAATGGCAAAGCGCTACTTCATGGCTCTGGGGTCTGCAAAAAACGGCAAGATCGAGTATGATGACAGCGTGCAGTTTATGGAGGACAACCGTGTATATGCCATCAAGATGTACGGCAACGGTATGCCCCTTGACAACAACGGCTTCATCACCCTTGACATTTCGGAACTCAAGCCTCTCAGATACAATGTTACCACGCTTACCGAGACCCTTGACAAGTTGACAGAGAGCACTACCACCGAAGATGGCAAAAAGTAAAGGGAGAGGTAAGGCATGGCAGGCTATGTGATGGACAATGTCTCCGCCGAGGAGATAGCAAAGCTTATCGGCGATGTGCTCGGGATCCCTGCGGCTGAGGAATTTTACACAAAGACCGAGGCACCTTATGCGGCAGTGCTTACGCCCGCCGCAAGGGTCTCGGCTCCCGATATGGGAAGATATTACGCAAGGACCCAGAGATACAGGATAGAGCTGTACACCAAGACAAAGGCGGACACTCTCAGAGAGAGGTTCAAGGACCTTATTTACAGCACTATCCCTGCAGGGGAGTTTGATGAAGAGGAAGTAAGCTACTCCTCTGACCGTCTCTATCTGACGGCAATAGAGTTTGAGATCATGGAATAGGAGTGATAACATGAGCGAACAGGTTACTACACGAGTTTTCAAAGGATCGGGATACATATTTGCAAGAAAGCACAGCGCATCTGTATCGTTTCCCAAGGTGGCAGATATGGCCTCGATGACGAAGGTAGAGGCGGAAGCTATTGACGCATATATCCGTGCTCTTGCGGTGGCGGACAACGAGCTGGGATATCTTAAAAACGGCATTACTATTACCGAGACCCTTACGCCCCTGGAAGATCAGGATGACATGGGCCGCCTTAAGGTGGCAGATATCCAGGATGAAAAGGGCAATGCGGCATTTGCACTCTTTAATGCCAATGCAAAGACCATCTCGAAGATCCACCCTCTGGCAAAGGCGGCAGAAAACACAGAAGCGGGCATAAAGCTCACGAACCTGGGCGGTATTGCCAACAAGGACGATTCGGCTTACGATATCCTTTTTGTACACCCCGATACCGATCTGGGCGATATCTGTGTTTATACCCTGGGCAAGAATATTTCGGGACTTACGCTGCAGTTCCAGCCCAACCAGGTAACGCCTCTGAACTGCACCTATGCGGCTCAGGCTATTGACACAACAGGCGTTCTGTACAAGGTGAGCGAGCACATGGCGGGCAAGCCCATATATGAGCCGGGCAAAGATCAGGGCTGATAAGGAAATAAATTTATGTAAAGCGGGAGGGACAGGCACATTCATTGCGGCTGTCCCTTTTTTGACACAGGGAGGCACGTATGGGAAAATTCGGCTTTACGGCGGTGATAGGTGCCGACTATTCGGCGCTCAACGAGGCGCTGAAGGATATAAACAATGCTTCCCAGAAGCTTGGCTCGGAGCTTAAGCAGATAAACAGCGCTCTTAAGCTTGACCCCGAAAATGCTGTGCTTGCGGCGCAGAAACTTGAAGTCATGGGCGATGCCGCAAAGGAAGCACAGATAAAAATTGAAAAACTGAAGTCTCAGCAGGAAGCTATGAACAAGGCTCTGCAGAACGGGGATATAAGCGCTGAGTATTACAGGGAGTATCAGAGGGAGATTGAAAGGGCCGAAAGGACTGTAAGAGAGTTTACAAAGGCACAGAATGAGGCTCAAAAGGCGGCAGAGGACTCGGCGCAGGCACTGGCGGAAGCTCAAAAGGCAGCGGAAAATCCGGCTCACACACTGAGGGAGGCTTTAAAAGAAATCGACAGCAGCTCCAAAGAACTCAAAATTGAGATGGAGCAGATAAACAGCGCACTTAAGCTTGACCCGGAAAATATCATGCTTGCAGCACAGAAAATGGAGGTACTGAAGCAGTCCGCAGAGCAGGCGGAAAAGAAGCTGGCAGAGCTGACGAAGCAGCAGGAAGCAATGAATGCGGCTCTTAATGCAGGTGAGATATCCGACAGTGATTACCGAGAATATCAGCGTGAAATAGAAAAATGCAGCAGGACCATAAAAGAGTACAGGCAGGCAAATGAGCAGGCGGCAAACGCTGCCCAAAAGCAGAGTAATGCGTTTGAAGAGCTGAAAAGTTCAAGTGCCGACCTCGATAAGACTTACACAAACGCCTTAAACGAACTTAAAGAAGTCCGCTCGGCTATGAACTCCACTGGAGAATCCTCGGTGCTGTTCAGGCAGAAAATGCAGCTTTTACAAACTGCATCAGATGCACTCAAAGCCAAGCTTGAAATGCTTAAAAATGCGCAGGAACAAATGAAAAGCGCATTTGAGAATGGCAATATTTCAGGGGAAGAATACAGGGAGTTCCAGCGTGAGATTGAAAACACAACTGCTGAGTTAAAATTGCTTGGCAATGAGGCTCCGAACGCTTCCCAGTCTGTAGGCGGATTTGGGGACACGGTCAAGGCCATAATCACTTCCAAGGCTATTATCGGACTGGCAGAGGGCGCAAAGGCGGCGGCAGAGGCACTTATCGACCTGGGAAAATCCTCTGTAGAAAGCTATGGAGAGCTGGAACAGAACCTGGGCGGTGCCGACGCTGTTTTCGGGCAGTATTCGGAAAGCATCAAAAAGACTGCCGAGGACGCATATAAGACCATGGGAACGTCCCAGTCGGAATATCTGGCAACGGCAAACAAGATGGGTGCGCTCTTCCAGGGTTCGGGCGTGGAACAGCAGAAGTCGCTGGAGCTTATCGAAAAGGCTATGCAGCGTGCCACGGATATGGCATCTGTTATGGGCATTGAAACTTCTGCGGCATTGGAGGCAGTGACGGGAGCGGCAAAGGGCAACTACACCATGATGGATAATCTGGGTGTTGCCATGAATGCAACCACACTAAAGGCATATGCACTGTCAAAGGGATTGGATGTTACTTGGGACAGTGCCTCGAACGCTCAGAAGGCTGAAATAGCCATGCAATATTTCTTTGAAAACACCGAGCAGTATGCGGGCAACTTTGAGCGTGAGGCACGTGAAACGGTAAGCGGTTCTATCGGTTTGCTTACCGCCTCGATAGAAAGCCTTATGGCAGGGCTGGGAAATTCCGAGGCTGATATCGTAAATCTGACGCAGAATGTTATTGATGCGTTCGGCAGTGTAAAGGATAACGTAATGCCTGTATTGCAGGCAGTGTCTGATGCTCTTCCGCAGGTGGCGCAGGAGCTGGTTGAGGCTATTCCCGAGGTTATTCCCGAGGTTGCGGGAATGGCGGAGGAGATAATCGCCGCACTGGGAGAGGGACTGGAAGCACAGCTACCGAACATTACAGACATGGCGGTAGAACTGCTTACGGCATTTGCACAAAAGCTTACAGAGGCACTGCCTGCTATTGCCGACGGTGCTGTGCTTATAGTTACGACCCTGGCTGACGGCATAGGCGAGGCGCTGCCCGACCTGGTCCCTGCAGCTGTGGAGGCTGTTGTTAAAATAGCGGAATCGCTGCTCGACAACATAGACGTTATTCTCGATGCCGCCATCAAGCTCATTGAGGGGCTGACAGAGGGGCTTTTCAGGGCATTGCCCGGGCTTTTACAGGAAGCGCCCACGATCATTGCCAAGCTTGGTACGGCGCTGATAGATGCAGCGTATGAAATTATCATCGGTGTGCCCGAGGCTATTGTTAACGGCATTGTTGATGGTCTTGGCGGATATGACTGGACGGGCGGTGCAGACAAGGCTATAGGAAACCTCAAAGCAGCGCTTGATAAAGCGGCAGAGAAGTGGAATATATCGGAAATATGGGCAGACAAGATAGTTGCCGATGATGGCTATGAGGTACTGGGCTCTCAGGAAGAAGCGGACGCACGGCTTGATGCTGCTCTGAAAGAGCTTGAAGAAAAGCGTGGTCAGATACCCGAGAAGTACAGGCAGATACAGGAAGAGCTTAAAAAGGGAGCGGAAGAGACTGCCGACAAGCTGGCGGACACAAGCACCGAGATAGCTGAGGCGGCAGGGACTGCGGCTGATGTTGGTGTTTCGGAGACAAAGAGTGAAAATGGCGGCGAGGAAAGCGGTGTAAATCAGAAGTCCGATATGCTCGACAAGGCGCTTGAAGAACTTGAACACAAGTACAAGACCCACAAGGTAACGGAAGAGCAATACTGGGCTGAGAGAAAAAGCACTCTTGAAAAATACCGTGATGATGACAGTGAGGAATGGAATGCTCTATACGACAAAGTAACTGAGCATTATACCAAGCTTGCGGAGGCTGAGAAAAAGGCAAAGGAAGCGGCTTTGAAAGAAGATACCGCCGAGGCCAAGAAGCGCTTTGATGCGCTGTACTCTCAGCTCAGCGATGAAAAGATCACACGGGAGCAGTTCAATGATGAATATGCCGCTCTTACGGAAGAGCTTGCTCAGAAACAGATAGACATCTCGGAATATGCCGCCGATAAGATAGCATCATATGACGAGAAAGTCCGCAAGGAGGAAATGACCGCCTGGGAGAAATCTTCAAAGGAAATAACGGACAAGATAACCAAGACCTATGAAAATGTCACACAGGCATATGAAAAGGCGAAAAGTCAGCTTATTTCTTCGGCAAAGCTCATTGACCAAAAGGTCACGGACACATCGGGAGCAGATAGATATATTCTTACGGACTTTGAGAAAAAGCGCAAGGAGCTTGCAAAATACCGCAAGGACCTGGAAAAGCTCAAAGAGACAGGCATTTCCGACGATCTTATGGAGCAGGTAATGAGCCTGAGCTATGACAGCGGAGAACGCCAGGGATATATTTCCGAACTGCTGAAAATGGGTGAAAGCCAGCGCAAGAAATACTACAAGGACGTTGATGCGTTCTATGCCGAGGCTGACAAGACTGCCGCATTCGAGGTGCAGGACGATCTCACCGAAGCGGACAGGATAGCCAAAGAGGGCATTGAAAAGATATACGGCGATATGCCCGAAAACGCCTATGAAAAGGGCGTTGAAACGGCACAGTCGTACATTGATGGCATTAACAAGACCATGGCGGACGCTGATGCGCTCAGGTCCATGGGCTCGGATTTCGGGGAGCGGAGCCAGAACAGCAAAATGCAGTCGGCTGCATCGGGAAGCTCGGGCAGCACCTATTCGCCGTCGGGCACGGCACAGGGCGGCAAGAGCAGCTTCTACAGCGGAGATACGAAGATCGTTATCAATGTTGCGGGCAAGAATGTGATAGTAAGCACCATTGAGGAGCTTATCCGCAAGGGCAAGCTGGCTGACAGCAGGAGGTGAAAAGTATGTCAAAGGAATTTAACGGCGGATACACTATCAAGATAAACGGTACGGAGTGGGAGCTGCTGAACGGATACTATCCGTCCTGGGCGGAGGAAGAGGCCGAGAACTTTGAAAACTATGACTTTTCGGATTTTACTCAGTTAAAGGGTGTTCGCTTCTCGGCGGCGTTCAAGGTGGGAAATCTTTCGGAAGAGGATAAAAGCGCTCTGCTTGATCTTCTGGCTCCACGCCTGGTGAGCATAGAGTGTCCCGATTACAAGGGAAATGTAAAAATAAGCGGCGTATCGGCTGAGCTTATCGCCGCAAAAAGTCTCGGAAAATGGTATTCGGTATCTTTCAATGCCGCCGCAGTTGCGCTCACGCCTCTCGGCGGCGGGCTTTAGCCTGGTACTTACTGCGGGAGGCACTGAGGTCGCCAGGTTCGGCAATATCACAGTGACAAAGGCTGTTGACGGGCTGGGAACGTCGGGAATATGCACTTCTCAGCTTTCGTTCGAGACCCCTGCTCCGTTTAATGCTTACAGGGCAGCTCCTGTTGTTCTTACGGGAGTTTCGGGCGTAGGAAAATACTATATTGACAGCAGGTCGCAAAGCGGCGGCGTGGTGACGGTGACGTGCCTTGACCGCATGGCTTTTTCCGATGAGGATTTCCCATATGCTTCCATAGACAGCTCGGTGCCTAAGAATGTTCCCATAAACACCGTAATGGACCTTATCGTACGGACTGTAGGAGAGCTTACCGGGTGGGGCGGCATTCCCTCATGGCTTACGGCTATTCCCAGGACTGAGCTTCAAGGGACTTGTTCCGATATCCTTACAAAGATATCGGAGGCGTGCTGCGGCGTATTCTACATAACAGATGAGCAGAACCTGCAGTTCCTTCCTTACGGCAATACCTCCGGGCAGGTGAACGCAGACGTACACACGGCGCTTGACGTTGGCTGTGAATTTACGGCGGCTGGCATCAAATGCACTGACGGTGACGGAAATGTTATCACAAGAGGCGACGCTTCGAGGAAGTACGACAGCATTTGCATAGCCTCAGAGCTTATCACTGACAGCGGCTGCGAGGAGATATGGGGGCGTGCCGAAAACTACACTCATACCGCATATTCCTGTCAAAGGTGCAGGCTTGACGGTATCCCGCCTACGGGTGGAACGGTGAATTTTGCAGGGAGCGGCATCATGCGTGCAGGATCTGTTACGGCAAGCATCAGCAAGGCGGGAATATTTGCGGAGGTGAGCAATCCTGAGCCGTCGGATTCCGAGATAGGCATGAGAGGACGCAATCTGCGTGAGAGCGACAGCAAGGTAAGGTATGGACGCAGCGGTGCCATGATGTTTACCAAATATCAGGGCGTTGTGATGGTGGACGGAGAGGAGAAGGTTAACAGTGGCTGATAACGACGGATATCCTTTCGTGTCCTATGGCGATGGGCTGTTTTTTGACGGCGGGGACATACACTGTCGATATCCTTGTCTGTCATTTGAACGCATTGATGGCGAGACTTCGGGCGAGGCGATATACGAATACGAGCCGTACACTATCACGGTGACGTATGATATTGACGGCGGGAAACGCAAAAATGCACACTGGACACGGACATATAAGGAGGCGGGAACATGATATTAGGCGGAGGGCTTATTCACAGGGCGCTTTCGGGTGCTGATGGCTGCGGCGGTCTCCTGCTCATGGCTCTCTCGGGTGGATCAGCCGGAGGAATATCTCCCGCTCTGCCGCCAAGCATACCGCAATCGGTGTCGTATTATAACTACGAATCCAGTGTATCGGACTATGAGTATGACGGCAGCGAGTACCACTATTCCGACAGTGTTACGGTACCTGCTGACAGCATCGTATTTACGTATTATTACAGCTGGACGGATGATGACGGCAAGCATCATTACTGGTATAAATACCGTATATGGCAGCTGATCATTGAAAACATCGACACGGCAGATGAAGAGGTTGTTGGCGTGGTAGATATTTATGCAGGCAGGGAGTACCGTTTCCGATTAAATGCAAAGGGAGGCAGATAACATGGCTGATATCATTACGCTGCCCAAGCCTGACAGCGTAGAGTACGCTGACGTGGATAATTACAATGGTTTGATAACTGAGCACTATAATGTGGGAAAGGAAAATTCGTATGATCTGAAGGTAGGAGTATCATTTAGTAACAAAGGCACGCCGAACGAGCAGATAACAGGTCTGAGTTTTTACGACAAAGACGGACAATATACCGGGTATATATCGTTCAGCGGATTTTATGTAGGGTGAGGTGATGATGTGAACAGAAGGCAATTTTTAGGGCGGGTTTTTCAGTCCTTGATATCGCTGCATAATTCCTACAGCGAATATGGTATATATCATTCGTGGCGGCAGTATCAGGAAATGAAAACTGACGTTACTATACGTTTTCGTTACCGCACGGGTAGGAACCCAAATTATGATCCTGATTCGTCGGGAAGCTCCGAATACAACTATTATAATATTCCGTATACTGGGGCCGATGGCCCGATAATTGGTATATATAACGGCGATACGCTGATATATTGTTCTGCATATTATCAAGGAACCACCTTGATAAACACCATGGGAACGAGTGTTACTTTGAAGCTGTCAGCAGGCACTTATACCATTAAGGTCATGCGACTTGGGAAAGGTCTTGTCCTCGGTGAGAGCGGTGAGACAATGACGTTCACTATCGCCCCATTTGATCGGACAGTCAATCCATATACTGGAGGATATAACGCAGCTAACAACTATGGATATATTTCGACACCCTCAAAGGAAATATACTTCAACTTCGATTACGAAGGATTGTCGTTTGATGTGGTCATGGATTACGAAGATCTTGGCAGTGATCTGAAGTCAATAGACGGGATCACGGTAAGCAGATACACATTTCCTGATTATGCAACGGTTAAATCTGCTGTTGAAGCGGCCTATAAAGAATTCGATCCTGAGGGTGATGATGGCCGAAGTATAACAGAAGAAGAATACATCAACACAATATTATCTGAACGAGATTTGGCGCCCTATGACGATCAAATCAAATTCCACACTATTCAGCGGGGATCGGTCAAACTTGTTGTTCGGCATCAGGTCGGTTTCGACACAGTTGACGAACGAGGAACCGTTGACGTTACCGAATTAAATGCACGTGGAATAGCTTTGCACGAAGCGTACTATCAGGCAGGCATTGAATATGACATAAATGATTCATACAACATTACTTGGGACATAAATAGGAAACTATACAATTCGTTATCAGCGGATGCGTCGTATATGGAATACATAATGGCGGATAATGCTAGCCCGTATTTGAATTTGATGCACGCTCCTATAGTTCGCCTTACTAATACAGAGCCGTTTATTGAAGGAAACACGTATCCGTTAGCGGGATTGTATGGAAGGTGCGATTATGGTCCAGTTAGTATTCTTCGTACAGCACGCGCCAGCAACAGGTGGCAATTCATCATAAATGGAACTACTCAGGTTGTTAACATTCCTGTTTTGCGAGTGTTTTTTAATACGTTGCCAAAATGTTTTACATACAAGGTACGAGGACATAGCAGTGAAACGTCTGGTACAGCGGAGCAGTTTATTGGCGATCGTGGACCAGCCCCAAATCCGTATCGTCCGATATCGTATGTCAGACAAGAACGCCTGAAACCAGTCGCTGAACAAATGTCACGAGCTCTCACTGCTTTAAACGAGGCAGTGTCACATTGGGATTGCACATTTGACGATGGGTATGATCGTTGGTTTGAAGAAGCCGACGCCGTTACCTATGCGTATCAACAGACGACATATTATTTCGATATACCGTGGGGACCAGTTATAAATCCTGATGCTTATGATTTTGCATCCTATCCCGTATGGCGATATGACATGACAAAGTGTACAGGCTTTGAGGTGGTTCCTAGATATTATGATGACGGACGCTTTGTCAGTTTGTACGTCAGCTACCATGCTCCAGGAATGAAATATGGCGGTTACGAGTGGTCCGATATAGAAGTCGGACCAGAATTGTACAACCCTCTTCCTGAAACAAGCACTATAGATTGGACAGGTTATGAAGATGCCAGAGATATGACAACCGGCTGGGTAAACACAAACAACGGACCTCTGGTTTTAAGACAGACTACTATAGACATCGACTTGTCAGACGTACCCGATCACCAGATAACACCAAACTGATTTTAAGGAGTGAATTTTATGATTAGTACAAGAGAAGCAACCGTTACACTTAGCGGTCTGACAACGGTGGAATTTGACCGCCGTTATCCGTTCTACGGTATCAGGAACGATAGCAGCAGTGCGATACAGGTATCGACTGTTAACGCCGAGTGTGTGGAAGGCACCGACGGTGTAGTGACTGTCGCTAAGGACAGCAGTTTTGTTATTGCCAACTGCGGCGGCACTATGCTGTACCTGAATGGAAATGGCACTGTCACAGTCGTTGGTCAGTACAGCGACAGCAACCGTTTTAAGGTAGCCAAGAAGGGAGGTGATGGCGGATTGAAAACAGGCGGATTAACGTTGCACGGACAGGTCCTGCCGATTTATGCGGTGGGAGAAGCTGTTGATATTGCAGATACGGAGGTTATAGGATAATGGGAAAGCTTTACAAATATCAGCCTACGCTGGGTATGTCGAAAGATGACAGGACACAGGCTAACTACACTGCCAAAATTATTGCATGGTTACATTCTGTGGAAGATTTGCTGACGACTGTCGCTGACATCACATATACTGAGACAGGCTGCACACTGACGCCGAAGTTTGCCAATATCAACGACAAGGTTATTGCTATTGAGGTGGGCAGTAGTAGTCAGTACATAGTGTCAACCAAGACAGGCAATCAGTCTCCTGCTTGGCAGTCACATAGTGTCGCACTGAGCGGCGACCCATATTTGTATATCATCTCTGATACAGATATGGTTGGACTGGGTTTTGGCACGACCCCTTGGTGTTGCAGCATTCATTCTGCCACCAAATTCGACGGCACCGAGTGTGGCGTTGAAGTTGATACATCTAGTGCAGGTTTTATTTGGTTTGTCGGAAACGGGATTATCAATGGCAATCTCTCCTACTATGGAGCTGACGCAGTGGGGACAACTGCATCGTACTGCATTAAGCCGTTTACATTCGCAGCTTCCGGTTTAATCCAAAGCCACGTTATGCACGCTGATGGCGGAATGGAAAAACCCGTCCGCGGCAGCATCTTCACAATCGGTGACGATACGTACGTTAGTATGTTTGGCAATTTCGTTCTGAGGGTGTAAGGAGGAATAAAAATGAAAAGAGTAAAAGAAATTTCCGTCACGGTTGGAGCGCTGCTCGCATCATGGCTGGGTATCCTGTATGTACCCATGCTGATACTTATTGCTTGCAACATCATCGACTACATAACTGGGCTGTGTGCTGCCAAATACCGCAGCGAGGCTATCAGCTCGTACAAATCGTTTCGTGGGATAGCTAAGAAGATTTGTATGTGGCTGCTGGTTGCGATAGGTGCTATGCTCGACTGGCTGCTGTCATATGCCGTCGGCACGGCGGGAATATCCATCGGGCTTAATTTTGTTGTCGCTTCTGTAGCGGCAGTATGGCTCATTGCCAACGAGATAATTTCAATTCTCGAAAATATACGTGATATAGGCACGCCATTGCCGCCTTTTCTTATGAAAATTGCGGAGAGTGTGAAGAAGTCAGCTGAGAATAAGGGGGACGATGACGATGAGCATTAACATCAAAATGGATACGGGCACCGCCAACACTACTGTTGCAAATGGACGGTCCATCGAATGGATAGTAATACACTATACAGCAGGCACATCATCGGCTGCGGGCAGCGCACACAATCTTGCAGCATGGTTCAGGGCGGGAGCAAATCCTGCCAATCCTGCCAGCGCTGATTTTATCGTGGATGATGAAAATGTTGTCTGCTATAATCCTGACATTGCAAACCGTTATTCATGGGGCGCAGGCGGGGTAAAATACACCAAGATGTCCACGTCAGAGGGCGGCAGATATTACGGCAAGTGCAGGAACAGCAACTGCATCAACATTGAGATTTGCAGCAACAAGAAAAACAGGAAGTCTCTGAGCGCAGATGACACAGACTGGTATTTCACCGATGCAGAGCTGGCATTGGCTGCTGAGCTGGTCAAGCATCTGATGAAAACATACGGAATTTCTGCTGATCATGTTATAATGCACCACCAGGTGACCGGCAAGCTGTGCCCTGCTATGTGGACACATTCGGAGGCAGAGCTTGAGGGCTGGAAGAAGTTCCGGCAGATGTTTATGCCTGCTGTCGAAAGCAATCAGATGTTTTATGTGCAGGTCGGGGCTTTTAGTTCCAGGGAAAATGCTGAGGCATATTTGGCAAAGGTCAAGAAAGACTATCCAAGTGCGTTTATTAAGATGATGTAAAAATTTTCTCCCGCTCTCGGTTGAGGGCGGGAGAATTTTTGTTTGTATGTCTTTCAATCTTTGCCTTTGTGTAGGTTTCGAATTTTGAAAGTCGAACCAATATTTATTTTACGAATGATGGTAGGTTATGCTTCGTAGCAATGCTTGAGAATCGCAGAAGATAATTTGTGATCTTTTTGCTTGGTATAGTATATTTTTATAAAATTTGTTGATGTATTTGTGATATTATACAAAAATGAGTTATCTTTTATTGACAAATGTCACGTTTGGCGTTATACTAGTAAAGTGTGTACGAGTGTGAAAAGAAGGGATCAAGTTATATGAATGATAAAATAAAGCGATCTTTTGATTTTACAGTGTCTTATGATAAAGAGAATGACGTAATAAAAATTATTGTTGGAAATGAAGATAATCAAATTAATATTCCTTCCAATCTTTATGTTCCCTTTATTTCAGTCCTTCTAAATGCAGGAATGGATCTGCAAAAGAACGGTGTTGTAGATTTGGGTATTCCTAATTTTAGTGATGGTAAGGAGGAATAACGTTGTGTAATGTAAATGTAAAAGGTAATATAAGTGTTGCTGAAAAATATACATATACATCTCGGCCAGGCTTGGATGAAATCAAAATTCCGTCTGCTGGGCAAAAAAGTTTGATTCCCGTACTTGCAGAAGTACTGGTGGATACCCAAAGTAATCCCACGATTACATTGGGCTCTTATTATGAAACTACGCTACATTATCTTATAGAAGCGATGCCTGTACAGAATTATATTTTGCTTGAATGTGCACGTTGGCTTCAGAGTGTTAAATTTAAAAATTTTTCTGTTTTGAAAATATTAATTCGATTTGACCAAAAAGAATTGATAGTTATTTCTGATAAAGTTAATGATGATGTTTTGGAAGAGTTTTATAGTAGCACTTTTCAGATGGCATACAAAAATGATAGCGATATTGTTTTTATGATTAATACTGAGAACAATATTTTTTACTCAGCAATGCCAAAATGTGATAAAGTTATTGAGGTAGCCAAAAATGAGTGACTCACATGACTATAAAGAAAAATATGAACATAATGAAGAATTTGCAAATTTCATTCAAAATGAGGGCAACCAAAAATTTCCAGATTGGGAAATAATAGTTACTTTTTATGCTGCGTTACATTATATGAATTTGTATTTGAATAAACGGTTTCAAACAAATATATCAGAAATAAGTAGTCATAAAAAAAGAAATGCTTATATTAAAGATAATTGTACTCCTGAAATTGCTTTTCTTTATAAAACAATGTACGATTTAAGTAAGGAAGCAAGATATCAATATTCAGATGTTTCAGATAAAATTAATTTTATGAAAGCAAAGTATTCAAAACTAAAAGCTTTATGTCAAAAGTCAATGGCTTCTGCAATTAGTGAAAAGATTTGAATACTTTGCTATTGCACCTCATCTTCCAAGCACCGCCTTAATCATCTATCCTGCAGACCATAACGGTTTGCGGGATATTTTTATTTGGTAATTCCTAACATGTCTTTTTGACACCCATCTTGACACCCATGTATGCAAAAAAGTGAGCAAAAAAGCCCTGTTTTGAGCAAAATATATAAGTGAAAATCAAAAACAAAAATCCCCTCAAACCACGTATTATAGCGGTTTGAGGGGCTGCTTTTATTGGTCGAGGTGACGGGACTCGAACCCACGGCCTCTTCGTCCCGAACGAAGCGCTCTACCAAACTGAGCCACACCTCGGCAATATGAATATTATATCATATCGGGCAGTGTTTGTAAAGCCTTTTTTGAAAAAAATTGCAGAGGTGTGCTTTGCTTATGAAAGCTCATGCGGAATGCTATGACACCTCTGCCGTTACATTTACCGCAAAGGTGATGTTTCCCTCGGAGGTGTGGCTTTGGGGGAGGATAACGGAAAGAAAGCCCTCGCTTAACCCACGCCTGCATATTTCTTCCGAGGAAAGGGAGATAATCCGCTCCGCTTCATGGGCATATTCTTCGGCATTGGCAGAGCTGCCAGTTTCGTCTATACGGCATTTGAGGGACATATCTATGACGTATTCACCGCCGTTTTCCTTGCTTTGATAATAGACGGAGCCTTCGGCTTCTCCGAGGGTCATGCTGCCGCCCAGCACGCTCAGGCGTATGCCCTTTGCGCTGCGCATAAGGTCAAGGGCGGCGGTCTCGGATATATTCAGCTCCGATGTGCTGTTTGGCATGATTATTGCCGAGCCGCATATTTTATCGTCCCACATGGGTATTATGGCGATGGTATTGTTTTTGGCGGCGGCGGTGACGGTTTTAAGGTCGGCTCTTTCCGCCAGACCCTCGCTTTGGTAATGGCTGACAATGCCTGCCAGTTCGTCGGCGCTTACGGCTGAAACGGCTTCCTTTGGGGTATGAGTGAAGAAAACGGGGCAGCCTGCGGATATGCGCTCGCCTGCCAGTGCTTTCAGTTTGCCGCTGTCACGAATTATGCTTTCATTTGCGTATATGGCGGTGCAGTGACCGAAAAAAAGTTGCCTGCCGCTGCTTCGCATTATCATGTCCGCTGCCTCGCTTATGCTCCTGCCGCTGCCGCTCAGCGCTTTGTATTGTGGGTCTGAATCCTCGCTGTCGGTGCTGTTATATACCTGAACGGTCAGCTCGTAAAGTCCGTCTGTTTCCGATATGCCCATGAGCTGAACGAACATTCTTTCGTTTACCTGAACTGCGCTGCATGAGGTCATGGTCAGCGCCATGAACAGTGCTGCGGCTGCGCAAAATAGCTTTTTCACCTTGCTTTCCTCCTTTTTTCCGGTATGAATATAAGCGCCAAGGGGGTCGCTCCCACAAGGATAAATGCGCAGACGGGGGAGCGGTAGATGCTTCCCACGCTTATTCCCCACAGCTCAGCTTCGGCGCCGATGAGGGCGAGGGCTGCCGTCAGTATGCCCCACCACCTGAACTTTGGCACGGCGGCGGTAAGGGAATGGCCTGCGCAGGCGCACATAAGGGAGGATACCGCTGCGGCGATAATTGTCCAGAGCATGAAAAATGCTCCGTCGGGGCGGAAGCTCATTTGGCGTGAGGCGTAGATAACTGCGTCCGCCATGGGATAGTCTGAGGCAAAAACAAAGTCGTCCAGCACTGCCCACACGCCGATTATTACCAGCGAAAGGGCGATGAGCATTGCCGCTGCTCCGCCGAAAACGCCTGCCCGGGTACGTTTGCCAAGCCCTCCGCTGAGTATGCACAGGGCTGCCGCTCCTGCTGCGGCGACGGGGAATATACCCTCAAGTCCTCCTGAGATGGATATGGTTTCGGGAACTATCTTTGCATAGTCGTAGGAGATGATATCACCGAAGCCGCTTATTACATATGCTGCGCCTGTCAATATGAGCATGAAGATAAGGACGGTGCTCATTCGGCTGACGGTTTCCGCCCCTGTGTGGGAGATGTACCCGCATATTAAGCCGAGAAAAACTGCGCACACTGCGGCGCTTGCTTCAAAATATCTTTCGGAGACGAAAACGGAGTATTTTGCGATAAAATCCGCCGCTGCGGAAATGAAAAATATGCTGTAGAGAACGGAAATGAGCCTGCCGATAAAGCCTGTACGCATTACAGCTATCTGCGGTATGCTTCCGCTGCCGTCCTTTATGAGTATCACCAGCGGGATAAGGGCAAGGGCGATGAGAATGACTGCCGAGACGGCGTTTGAGAGCATGGCTCCCGTGTCCGTAAAATCGGATATTATCAGTCCGAAAACGCCAAGGGCTGCCATTATCACCGCCGCCTGACCTGCTCCGATATATCTGTTATCCATTGTGTTTATCACCGCTTTCTTCACGTTCTGCGGCGGACCTTATATCCGCACCGTTCAGCTTTTCAACGGTAAAGCCTCGCTTGCCCATTCGCCTGAAGCCAAGGCGCACTGCCACATCGCCCATTGCTTTTCGTGTAAAGGGGGAGACGGGTGACATTACGGGCAGGCCGTAATTTTCGGCGGCACAGATGTTTGCCAGCAAAAATGCGGTCAGGAGAGCGATGCCGTACAGTCCCGCAAAGCCCCCCAGCACCACTGCCGCCAGCCTGAACACTGTTACCTGCTGGTCAAGGGAGGGGATAACGAATGAGGCGGTCACGGAAATGGCGCACACCAGCAGCATGGGGTTGGAGATTATGCCTGCGGAGACTGCCGCATCCCCTATGATAAGTCCGCCGACTATGGAGACTGCTCCGCCCACGCTTTTGGGCAGGCGGACTCCCGCTTCACGTATTATCTCGTAGAATATCAGGGTTATAAGTGCTTCCCACATAAGGTTCAGGGGAGCGGCTTCCTCGGCGGCGGCAAGGTTCATCAGCAGGCGGCTGTTGAACATCTCCGGGTGAAAAAGCGCCGCTGCCACGTATATGCCGGGGAAGAACACAGCAAGAAAGAATGCGATATACCTGATATATCGCAGGAATGTGGCGTAATAGGGGCGGAAGTTATAGTCATCAAGTGTCTGAAAATTTTCGGTGAACATGGCGGGGATAACTATTGCAAAGGGCGTGCCTTCTATCATCACGCCCACACGTCCCTCCAGTATTTTGGCGCACATCACATCGGGGCGCTCGGTGGTGCTTAGCCCCGAAAAGACCGAGGGCGCACCGCTGTCAAGAAAGGGAGTGACATATCCGCTGCCAAGTATTGTTTCAAGGTCAAGATTTTTGAGCTTGTGACAAATGCTGTCCACAAGGGCTTTGGGCACTCGGTCTGCCATATAGCACACAACAACGTCCGTTTTGCTGCGGGGAGATATGGGGAAAAGCTTGAACTGCAGGACGGGGGATTTTATGCGCCTGCGCACCAGTGACATATTTGTTCTTACCGTTTCCACAAAGCCCTCGTGGGAGCCCATGATATTTCCCTCGGAGGAGGGCTCGTCTATCCCTCTGACCGAATAGCCCTGTATGCCGAAGCACATTGCCGAGGGGATATTGTCTATGAGCAGGATAACAAAGCCGCTCATCACGGTGCGGATAACATCGCCGTATTTGTCCGTTTCCGTGGTGTCAACGGAGAGTATCATATTCTCTTTTACATGGCTGTAAAGCTTTTCGGAGGTGCAGTCGGGGATATCTACCCTCATCAGGGGCTTTACCACCACCTGAGCCGTGTTGAAGCCCGAGACCATTCCCTCAAAGCATATGACCGCCGCACGCACGCCCGAAACGGTTATGGGGCTTATGAGCAGGTCGGCGGTATTGCCGAGTATCCGCTTGATATTTTCAAGGTTAGCGTCAAGGCTTTTTTCTATGGGAACATTTTCAAATTCATAGGTATTGGGTATCTTCATTCTGCCGTCCTCCAAAGAGATAATATACCTATATTTTTCCTTGGAAATTTTGTCTTATTCATCTTAACAAATAATTAGTAATCAGGCAACAAATTTTGTTAAAATACGGCAGTGACAGGTGATATAATTAGTAAAAAAGAATGATGAATATATGCTCGGATAATTGGAGGTAATTATGCCTGATATCGTTAGTATAGGAGAGCTGCTGGTGGATTTTACTTATGTCAGCGGCGAGAACGGGGACACTTTTTACAAGCAGAACGCAGGCGGTGCGCCTGCAAACGTTATGTGCATGGCTGCAAAGCTGGGCGCAAAGACTGGATTTATAGGAAAAATAGGCCGTGATATGTTCGGCTTTTACCTTAAAGAAGTGCTTACAAGGCACAAGGTGGATACAAGCGGACTTATCCTTGACCCGAACTATTCCACTACACTTGCATTTGTGCGCAACAGCGCCGACGGCGACCGTGACTTTGTTTTCTACCGCAGCAGCCAGACCAGCGCAGACCTTAATCTGCGGTACGGTGAGGTGAACAGGCAGCTTATCGACAGCTGCAGGATATTCCATTTCGGCTCACTTTCACTTACAGATGAGCCTTCAAGAACGGCTACGGTCAACGCAGTGGAATATGCAAAGATGCAGGAAAAAATAGTTACCTATGACCCCAACTGGAGACCGCACCTCTGGGAAAATAAGGAATCTGCCATACGCACTATGCGCAGCGCAGCCCAGTATGCGGATATAGTAAAGGTGTCGGAGCTGGAGCTTCAGCTGCTCAGCGACAGCGGAGCGCTTATCCCGGGAGTGGCAAAGCTTTTGCAGATGGGCGTTAAGATAATATGTGTAACACAGGGAGCAAAGGGCTGCATAATCGCAACGCCAAAGGGAATAAACAGGTTCCCCGCATATAAGACAAAGACGGTCGATACACTTGGCTCGGGAGACGGATTTTTCGGAGCGTTCCTTTATAAGTTCCTTGAAACGGGAAAGAGCATTGAAGAGCTTGACAGCGACGATATAAAGGAAATGGCGATGTTCTCCAACGCCTGCGGAGCGCTTTGCGCATCAAAGCAGGGGGCTATTCCCGCAATGCCCGAAAAGAGCGATATCGAGGCGCTTATCAAAGCTCAGCCTTTAAAAGATGAATGATATAAGCATTATAAAAGCCATTGTCCAAAAACGGACAATGGCTTTTTACATATAAGAGAGCGAAAGACAAAAGAAGGGGTCAGCACAAATAAGAACAAGGTAAAGGGTTTAGGAAGTCCACAGGAGGGCAGAGCCTTCTGGTCGCTGCTCGCAAGCAGCGAAATCTTTTTGCCGACGGCAAAAGCACTTAAAACAACAGCCGACAAATTTAAAAGTCCTAAAGCCGCCTGCACAGTGAATTCAAAACCTTGCATATAAACTTAACTTCTCAAATCATCTTAAAACTATATCATGCAGGCGGCTTGAAACCAAGAGATGTTCCGTCAGGAACGTCGAATTTGGTTTCCGCCGTAAGGCGCAGGCACGGACAAATTAACTTTTTAATTTTGATAAGCATATACTCAATACAAACAAACCGCTTTTTTACTCCTTTTTCAGCCCATAATAAAAAACACAAGCCATTGCCGATTTTTCAGACAATGGCTTGTACCAATATAAAAATCAAAAATGTACTTCATCGGCTGTATCAATGGTCTCGAAAGAATATCCCTCGCCTTTGATGTAGTCAATAACGTCCTGAAGATACTGAGGGGTCAGCTCCAGCGAATCGTGCATAAGAACAACCTCATGGTCGGAATCAATGCTGTTTTGCAGATAATCCATGCAGCTGTCATAGGTGGCGGAGCTTGAAGCATCGGCAGTGGCTGCGTTCCAGTCGTAATAGGCAAAGCCTCGCTTCTGCATCTCGGCAATTATGCCGTCGGCGGTGTCACGGTTGTAGGAATTATAGCTGCCGCCCGGGAAGCGGAACGCCCACGGCTTCTGCCCCGTTACCGCATATACCTTGCCGTAAACCTTGGCAAAATCGTCCAGCCATGCACGTCTCGAGGCGTATATCTTGTCATAATCATGGGAATAGCTGTGGAGTGCGATGGTGTGGCCTTCATCTGCCACCTGCTTTAAGATGTGCTCTTTGCCGTCAATGCACCATCCGGTGATAAAAAACGTCGCCTTAATGTCATTTTCACGGAGGATATCAAGTATCTGCGGAGTATATTTTGAGGGGCCGTCATCAAAGGTGAGATATGCCACCTTGCCGTCAGTGACGGTGTATTCGGGGCGTGAAGCGGTTATATCCTCGTATTTTTCGTCGCTGTCAGAGGTCATATCGCTGTAAAAACGGTCATGCTCAACAGCGTTCAGCATGGCGGAAATTCCCGCAGCGTTTATCTCTTCCGTGCCGTATTCGGGAGCAAGATATCCGTCCGCATTTTCGGCAGCATAGGAAAAATTGCGGTAGATAACATATTCATCGGGAGTGGAGCGTATGTACATATGGAGCATTTCGTTCAGCTCGTCCGACTTGCTGCCGTATTCCTCAGGCAAAGGGGGATAGCTCATGGCAAGCACCATGCTTTCGGGGCATACAGTGCGGATATTTTCCGCCAGCGCCAGAATGGCAGCGCCGTATTCCTCGGGAGTTTTTTCATCGGCAACAGACTTGTCGCCGAACCAAAGATATATGTAAGGCTTTGGCGATGAGAGCTGTTCCGACAGATCGGGAAGCCCGTCCGCAAAGGCACCGTCAAAGGATATCACCTGTTCTTCGGGAAGAAGTCCGCTTTTGGATATGATGCTGCAAACGCCGTCGCCGATAAAAAGAGTGTTTTGCAGATATGTGAAGCCGTTTTCGGGGGTCAGAGGAGATATCTCGATCTCGGGAATGGTTTCGGAGACCTCGGAAGTTTCGGTAGGCTGAGTAGCTTCCTCATAGACCGCAATGTAATTTGCAGCGGGAACGGCTTCGTCCTTTGCACCGCAGGCGGTGAGCATGGCTGCCGCAAGCACAGCAGCTGTTATTTTTTTATTCAAGCATATCCTTCCTTCCGATAATAATTATAGGGGATTTTCCTAAAGCAGTCAATAATACTAATCACCAATAAAACTATAGACAAAAAATCATCGCATAATCCATATACGCAAGATTATGCTCAATTTTTTGTATAGTTTTTAATTGGTGCTTAGTATAAGAAGATGTTGGTAAAAATAGAAAAGTCATAAGACAAAATCAGACTAAAAACGACCACAAAGGGAAAAAAGAAAAAGCGAGGTAAAGAGTTTAGAAAGTCCACTGAGGGCAGGGCCATTTGGGCGCTGTAGCCTCAGTGGTAAAAAATGTTTATCTGCAAAATCCCTTTGCAAGCCGACATTCTCCTGTGCCACTATGGCACATATTTTCCTTACTCCTCTATCAGTATCTCCCCGTAAAAAGCGTCAGTGCCCTTGTAAGTGTAGGTATATACCGATGTATCATAGGACTGTGCCGCCACTATCTTCTGAAGCTTGTTGTCAAACACCGCAAAGTTTATGCCGCTGCCGTTGGGGGCATATTCCTTTCCGTCTGCGATTATCCTTGCCACAGGCTGACCTGTGACAGCTCCGCCGCTGGTTATGGTGACGGATATTTTTCCTCCGTAAAGGCTGAGATTTTCGGTAAGCTGTTCATCGCCTGCTTTCTCGAAAACTGCTTTTCCTCCGCTGACCACGCCGATGTAGCTCTTTCCGTCAAGGGTGCGGAAATCAGTTTCAAAGCCCAGCTTTTTCAGCAGATGCCTGTACTGAAATTCCAGCATATCGCCTGTATCGCCGTTGACGCTGGCGACTATTGTGTAATTGCCTTTGTTAGCAAGCCCCAGAAACTGCATAAAGTCGGCGTTGTTGTAAAGCGCACGGTAATCGGTCTCCAGCATTTTGTCGGTAAGTCCGCTTACGGGCACAAAGATCGACCTGTATGGGAAAACGCCGTGAACGCCCTCGCCAACGCAGAACTGATTATAGGCAAGCGTGGATACTATCACCAGTGCCGCTGCTGCAGGAGCGATGCGCTTTCCGCCCTTGCTGAGCGTGTAGATCGTGTCCTTTATGCCGCTCACTTTCTTATCGGGTGCAAGTCGGCAGCTCTTCCAGCAGTCCAGAATTTCGGGGATCGCCAGCAGGATAAAGATGTATATGGGCATTGTAAAGCGCTCGATGATGAAATGCTTCACGATAAAAAGCCAGATAAAGAAGTTATAGAAGCTGAAATTTGCAAGCATCTGCGCTTCGGGAGCCTTGTCCTTCCAGCCTGTGAAATATGCGGCGAGGGTGAGTATCATCATCAGTGCCGGGATAAGCAGGAACACCCATGACAGACCCACTCTCAGGTAGATGGTGTCCATGTATTTTGCGTATCGGGGCAGGATATAGGTGGTGACAAAGGAAAGTATCTGCCTTGAAAAGATAAACGCCAGCACGCCCGCTCCGCCGATTATGCCGAGGCTTTTGGCGGAAGGCTTTATGAGCGACAGGAAATACACGGGAAGCAATATCAGCGCCGACACATGGAACATTGCCGCCGCAAGTATTATCAGCACAGCGGGGATATGCTTTCGGTCACGGAAGAACCGCCACCCCAGGAATATGACCGCCACGGAAAGGCTTTGTCTGGTAAAATTCAGTGAGTTATAGAAGAATGTTACGGTCAGGTACAGCCATGCGGATATCCATGGCATTTTGCTGTATTTTATGATGATATATGCGGTTGGCACCAGTATGAGCAGGGCGGTAAGGGTGTTGAGGATAAGGTAGTCTCCGCCCAGCAGACCCGTAAGCTTCAGCAGCAGCACATACCCGGGTTCTATGCCTGTGGTGCGTACAGTATCAATTACGGAAAGTCCGTTATCCATAACGTTATGGAGATATGTGCGGTAGTTGAAGTAGTCGTTTCCCAGCCCGTATCTCAGCGAGGACATAACGAACATATATCCGAAAACCACGGCGATGTAGATGATATTTTTCTTTTTTGACGGCTTTCTTATGCACATGGGATAAGCCAGTCCCAGTATAAGCGCCATCAGGATATAATAAACAGCCATTTTACTCTGTCCTTTCAATGTTCAGTGCTTTGATTATAACATATTGTTGGCATTACGTCAATGATTTATGAGGGGAGAGCGTTTGGTGAGAATTTATAAAATGGAAATGTTGATTTGTTCGTACCTGCGCCTTTTTGGCGCTGCTGATTTTTCCTTAGCTCATGCTTCCGAAATTCCGTGAGAAAATTGTCCGAATGTGTTGTACTTATCCGAAAAATGTGATATAATACCTTTATGTTATTATCGCTTATTTAGTAAAGGATGCTTTTATAATGGATCACAACACACACGGCAGGCTTATCGTTATCGACGGGCTGGACGGCAGCGGCAAATCTACTCAGTTTGACCGCCTGCTGGGAATCCTTTCCCCCAAGCTCAGCGTTAAGGGCATCAGCTTCCCCGATTATGATATGCCCTCCGCCACACTTGTTAAAATGTACTTGAGAGGTGATTTTTCCAAGAATGCTGCGGACGTTAATGCTTATGCCGCTTCTACTTTCTACGCTGCCGACAGATATGCCAGCTACAAGCTTTGCTGGGAGAAAAATTATCTGAACGGTGACCTTATCCTTGCCAGCAGATATGTCTGCTCCAACGCTATCCACCAGATGTCAAAGCTGCCCGAAAATGAATGGGACGGCTTTCTTGAATGGCTGGAGGACTATGAGTATGACAAGCTGGGGCTTCCCCGTCCCGACAGGACTATTATCCTTGATATCCCTGTGGAGCTTTCTCAGAAGCGCCTTTCGGAGCGTTATCACGGCGATGAGTCAAAGAAGGATATCCACGAGAGCAACATTGCTTACATGACTGCCTGCCGCAAAAGCGCTCTTTACGCTGCAAAAAAATGCGGCTGGGACGTTATAAGCTGCTGCGGTGAGGACGGACACATTTATTCTCAGGAGGAAGTCACTCAGATGCTCCTCAATATTATTGGCGAGGTTATCGGTTCAGATGCTTGAATTTAAGGTTATTGAGCTTTCCGACAAGCCGTGGATAGACAGTTTGCTGAAAATATCCGACTTTCGGGGCTGCGAATACTGCTTTGCAAACAACATGGCGTGGCGGAGAATGCACGACACAAGGATAACAAGATTTAAGGACTTTTACATTTCATGCTCATTTGACGGCGGCATATATTTCACGTTCCCTGCGGGCGGCGGCGATTATGCCGAGGTGCTGGGGGAGATGAAGAGGTTTGCGGAGGCAAACGGTTCTCCTCTTGTGATAGATTCGGTAACTCCCGACCTGTTCCCTGTGTTCAAAGAAAATTTCCCCGAGGGCAGCTATGAGATAACCTGCGACGAGGGCGACTGGGACTATGTTTACAACGCTTCCGACCTTGCGGAGCTTAAAGGAAAGAAATACCACGGCAAGCGAAATCATCTGAAAAAGCTGCTGGACGGTGAATATTTCTACGAACCGCTGACAGAAAAGGACTTTGACGACTGCATCACCTATGCTGTGGGCACATACAACCGCAGCGACGCTTACGATGACAGGTCGAAGGTCTGCGAGCAGTTTGCCATAAACACCTATTTTGAGAATTTCCATGCGCTGGGGCTTTCGGGCGGCGTGCTGAGGGTCGGCGGAAATGTGGCTGCCTTTACCATCGGCGAGCGGATAAACTCGGACACACTGGGCGTTCACATCGAAAAGGCGGAGGCTTCCGTTGAGGGAGCATATCCCGCAATAAACTATTTGTTTGCCCGTTCCGCATCGGAGGGATTTTCCTACATCAACCGTGAGGAAGATCTGGGCATCGAGGGGCTGAGAAAGGCGAAGCGCTCCTATCACCCTGCGTTTATGATTGAAAAACACACTGTTATATTCAAATAAATCTTTAACTGTTATATTCAAATAAATCTTTAAATGAAAGGATAATGGATCATGATATATGTATTTCTTGCTGAAGGCTTTGAAGAGACAGAAGCTATAACCCCTATTGATATGCTCAGGCGCTGCGGTAAGGAAGTGCTTACTGTAGGCGTTACGGGCAAAGTGGTAAGAGGCGCACACAACATTCCCGTTGAGTGCGATATCACCATTGACGAGGCTGGTGTGGGCGGTCTGGAGATGATAGTTCTCCCGGGCGGAATGCCGGGCACAAAGAACCTTGCTGCCAGCAAAAAGCTTGCTCAGATAATCGCATACTGCACCAACAACAAGATATTTATGGGCGCTATCTGCGCTGCTCCCTCGGTGCTTGGCTCCATAGGTGTTCTTAACGGTAAAAAGGTTGTTTGCTACCCCGGCTTTGAGAGCGCTCTTACAGGTGCGAAGGTGCTCAGTGTTCCCGCCGTAAGGGACGGCAACATCATCACCGCAAGAGGTGCGGGCGCTGCTCTGGAATTTTCCTATGAGCTTATCAGCGCACTTATCGGCGTGAATGCCGCAGAAAAACTGGCGGGGGATATCATATGGAAAAAGTAACGGCTCCTGTGGGGGACATACGTGAATACAAAAACGAACTGCGCAGCAAATGCAAGCAGCTGAGGACAGGAATGTCCGCCGAGGTCAAGGCGGACAAGGACAGAAAAATATTTGAGCGTGTGGTATCATCGGGAGCGTACAGGGACACGGACATTGTACTCACCTACGTTTCCACTGCCATTGAAGTGGATACTATGGCGATCATAGAACAGGCTTTTGCTGACAAAAAGCGTGTGGCTGTTCCACGCTGCATTGACGGCACAAGGGACATGGAATTTTACTTCATCAAAAGCATGGACGACCTGGAAAAAGGCACCTTCGGCGTGCTGGAGCCTGCTCCCGAAAAGTGCGTAAAGGCATATGCCTTTGAAAAGGCTTTGTGCATTGTCCCCGGGCTTTCCTTTGATATGAAGGGCTACAGGCTGGGCTACGGTAAGGGATATTATGACAGGTTTCTTTCCGCTCACCCAAGGCTTGTAAAAATGGGGCTGTGCTACTGCTCATGCACATGCAACGAGCTTATCCACGGCAGGTTCGATGTCTGTGCGGATATGCTGGCTACTGAAAAATATCTGAGAAAATGCTCCGATCAGAGCAAAACTGAACAGGGCAGGACTGATAAAACAGACGGGAAGAAAGGAAGATGATAAATGGACGAAAAAAAGGACAATGTTACAGAATTTGCCGATACTCCCGAAGAAGATAAGGAAACCGAAAAGACTTCCGAAGTTGCTGACAGGTCAAGTGCTGATACATCAGCTGCCGATACATCAGTTGCCGATACATCAGCTGACAATAAATCTGCCCATGACAATGAGACAGACGACAGCGTGGCGGAAGATGATGAGGATATATATGACGACGAAGAGGGCGACGGTGAAGAGGACGAAGATGCTGAGGCTGAACGCCTTGAAATAAAGGAAAAGCGCAGAAAGGACAAGCGTAAGAAAAAGACCCACGGCAGGCTTATTTTTGCGCTTATCATGGTAACGCTGGTAATTTCGCTGGCGGTACTGGGTGCGGTGGCGGTCATCACTGTTTCCTCCGAGATACTGGGAATGGGCCGCTCCGACACGGAATTTTCCGTTGAGATACCCGAAAACTCAGGCACGGAAGCTATTGCGAACATTCTGCATAGCGAGGGCATCATTGAAAGACCTGTTATCTTCCGCATATATTCCAAGCTCAAGGGTGCGGACGGCACTTACATAGCGGGCAGCCACAAGCTCAACCCCAACATGACCTACGGCGACATCATCGAGGCGCTGCAGAAGGACGCTATCAACCCCAGAGAGTTTGTGAACATCACGTTCCCCGAGGGCATAAGGCTAATTGACGCTGCCCAAAAGCTGGAGGACGCAGGTGTCTGCGATGCGGACGAATTTATCCGTGTGTTCAACTCCACCACCTTTGGCTTTGATTTTGAAAAGCAGGTAAAATCCAGCTCCAAAAAGTTCTACAAGATGGAGGGCTATTTCTTCCCCGACACCTACCAGTTCTATCTTGAAGAGGATCCCAAGAACGTGGCGAAAAAGGTCTGCAAGAACTTTGAATACAAGGTAACTCCCGATATGTACGGACGTATGGAGGATCTGGGAATGACGCTTGACGAGACTATCACCCTTGCTTCCATAGTTCAGGCGGAGGCTTCCAGCTCTATTGATATGAAGCTTGTTTCCTCTGTTTTCCACAACAGACTTAATAATCCCGACCAGTTCCCGCTGCTCCAGTCCGACCCAACCACAAACTATGTGGAAGAGGTCATCAAGCCCAATCTGGAGATATATTCCCAGTCCATGTGTGACGCTTACGACACTTACAAGGGCGGCGGACTGCCTCCCGGAGCTATCTGCAACCCGGGCATCGAGGCTATCCAGGCTGTGCTTTATCCCAGAGAGACGGACTACTACTATTTCTGCTCCGACCTTGACACAGGCGAGTTCTTCTTTGCCACCACTCTTGATGAGCATGAGGCAAATCTTGTAAAGGCTCATCTTGTGGCAGATTCCGATGAATAACTTGAAAGGTTGAAATTATGTCTTTGTTCATTCCCGAAGTTCTTGCGCCTGCGGGCGATATGGAACGGCTTGAAGCTGCTGTTGATTTCGGTGCCGACGCTGTTTATCTGGGCGGCACCTCCTTCGGCATGAGGGCAGGTCCGAAAAATTTTGACGAATCGGCGCTGAAAAGTGCCGTTGAAAAGTGCCATGCACGGGGCGTTAAGGTATATCTTACCTGCAACACTCTGCCGAGAAATGATGAGATACCTTATTTTGAGGGGTTCATCAAATACGCATACGAGGTTGGCGTTGACGCTGCCATCGTTGCGGATCTGGGACTTTTATCCCTGATAAAGAAATACACTCCCGATATGGAGATCCATATGTCCACTCAGACGGGCATTGTGAATTATGTCACTGCCAATGAGCTTTACAACATGGGCGCAAAGCGTGTGGTGCTTGCCCGTGAGCTGAGCCTTGACGAAGTGGCGGAGATACGTGCAAAATCCCCTGCGGATATGGAGATAGAGGTATTCGTTCACGGTGCTATGTGCGTGTCATTCTCTGGCAGATGCCTGCTTTCCTCTTACCTTGTGAACCGTGACGCAAACAGGGGTCAGTGCGCTCAGCCGTGCAGATGGGGATATCATCTCATGGAAGAAAAGCGAGAGGGGCAGTATTTCCCAATTTTCGAGGACGAAAAGGGCACTTACATTCTCAATTCCAAGGATATGTGCATGATAGACCACATCGACAAGCTGGTAAAGGCGGGAGTTACCTCACTGAAAATAGAGGGACGTGCAAAGTCCGCCTACTATGTTTCGGTGATAACAAATGCTTACAGAATGGCGGTTGACTGGTACAAAGAGCATCCCGATGACTACAAGCTCCCCGATTACATCAGGGACGAGGTATTCAAGGTGAGCCACCGTGACTACTGCACAGGATTTTTCTTCGGACACCCCTCAGAGTGCAGACAGTATTATGAGGACAGCGGATATATCCGCTCCTATGATGTGTGCGCTGTGGTGGATAAGTGCGAAAACGGCCGCATATATGCGGAGCAGAGAAACAAGTTCCTGCTGGGCGACAAGCTGGAGATACTTGCTCCCTCGTGCAGACCTGTGGAATACACGGTAACCGAGATAACCGACGCTGAGGGCAATCAGGTCGAAAACACCTGCCATGCGGCGATGAAGTTTTCCATGCCCAACACAACGGGAATTGATTTTCCCTGCCATACCATTATCAGAAAAAGAAGTTAATACTAAGCTCCAATTAAAAGCTATACAAAAAATCAAGCATGATCTTGCGTATATGGATCATGCGATGATTTTTTTGTCTATAGTTTTATTGGTGATTAGTATAAAAAAGTCGGGCGGAAGCTCGGCTTTTTTTGTTTTGCTTATACTAATCCTCAATCAACCTATAGACAAATCCTCGGCTGAAATAAGCCCATTCTTCGTCAAGCTCCCTTGCCGGGCGACAAGCCCGCCTGCAGTCGCTTTCCTAGACTGGTCTTATTTCATCTGTCGGCTTTGTCTATAGAACGATTAAAGATTAGTATTAGTATTATGCAAATATAATTGCATAATGCAATAAGCGTACCGGAATTTTTTGCATATATTCCACAAATCTGCAAAAAACGGCAGAAATTTTGCGCAATGCTATTGACAATCGCAGGATAGTGTGGTATTATAATTTTGCAAGATGCAAATGAGAACTGCAAGTTTAAAATTGCATAGTGCTAAATTGCAAGGAGGTGAGGCGTATGGAAAAGGTTTTGTACTGCCCTGTGTGCGAGGAAAGTACGGAGCGTGAGGAGTGCGAGCGCTTCGGAATGTGTCTGGACTGCTTTATTGAAGAGCTGGTTGAAAATGTGCGTGACAATATCATAAGGGATTTCCTTGCGGAGTACGGACATTTGCTCAGGGAGTACATATGGGAGAATTATTTTTAAGTTCTGATTTGCGTAGTGCAACAAGAAAGGAGGGCGCTGTTGAGGAAAATATCAAAGGACAAAATAATCGGGGAGATTGCGGCTGTGGCTTTTTCCGACTTCACCAAGTTCGTTTCCCTTGAAACGCTGCCCGAAAGGGGACAGGTCATGACGGTGACGGACACGGCTCTGCTCAACAGGCAGTCTGCAAAGGCTGTGGCTTCCATAAAGGCAGGCACAAAGGGCATTGAGGTGAAGCTTTATGACAAGCTCCGTGCGCTGGAGCTTCTGGGCAAGATCTATGGCGTGTTCGGCGGCGATATCTCTGAGGAGGAAGCGGTGGAAAATCTGAAAAAATTTTTCGGGGAGGACGGCTTTGGGACTGACTGAAAAACAGAAAAGCGTGCTGAGCGTTACCATAAGGGAGCCTTGCCGCTGGAACATCTCGGTGGGGGCAGTGCGGTCGGGAAAAACGTATCTTGACTACTACCGCATTCCCCAGCGAATATTTATCAGCGACCCTCGGGGCGGTATCGCCATAGTGGGCAACACGGTGGCAAGCGTTGAGCGGAATATCCTTTCACCCATGCGTGGGATATACGGCGAGAAGCTTGTGGGGCGTGTCAAGGGCGGCGGATATGTGCGGCTTTTCGGCAGGGACTGCTTTGTTATCGGTGCGGGGCGCAGCGGCAATGCGGACAAGCTCCAGGGGTCAAGCCTTTCCTACTGCTACGGCGATGAGATAACCACATGGAGCGAGGGCGTTTTCAGAATGATAGGTTCAAGGCTTGACAGGGAGACTTCGGTTTTTGACGGCAGCTGCAACCCTGCGTCGCCATCCCACTGGTTCAAGAAATTCCTTGACAAAGGGGTGCCGGGCGGCAGCGTAAGGGTATCGGGCTTCACTATTGACGATAATCCGGCTCTGCCCAAGGGATTTGCTCAGGCGCTGAAAAGGGAATATGCGGGGACGGTTTATTACGACCGCTTTATCCTGGGGCTGTGGAAAAATGCTGAGGGGGTCATTTACAGGCAGTTTGCGGACTGCCCTGAGAAATTCATCTGCAAAATGGCAAAGAACATCATCATGGCGGATATGGGTGTGGATTTCGGCGGAAACGGCTCTGCCACGGCGTTCAACGTGACGGGTTACACGGCGGGGTACAGGCAGATATACACTCTGGAGGAGTATTACCGAAAGGGGATAATGTCCCCTGCGGAGCTGGAGCGGGATTTTGCGGATTTTGTTAAAAGGGTCAGGAAAAAATATCCCATGCTCAGGGATATTTACTGCGACAGTGCGGAGCAGGTGCTTATAAGAGGACTGCAGAATGCTGCGATACGTGAAAGGCTGCCTGTGGAGATACACAACGCCCGAAAGGGCGAGATAAGCCAGAGAATAAGGTTTTACAATGCTGTTTTAAGCGACGGCCGCTACAAAATTCTTGCACAGTGCAAGAACACTATTGCCGCATTTTCTCAGGCGGTGTGGGAGGGCGGAAGCCTTGACAGGCGGCTGGACGACGGCAGTGTGAACATTGACAGCCTTGACGCTCAGGAGTATTCCACGGAGCGGAGAATGAAGGATATCCTTGATGTTATGAGATAGAAAGGAATGATGTGATTGGGCATAATTTCGGAGGCGCAGAGGGCGTTCCCCCAGGCGAAAATCCCCCACGAAGAGGAATATTACCGCACGGTGATAGCTGCCTGCGCCGAGATTTACAAGGGTGAGCCGCCTTGGACGTATGTGAAGCGCTCGGGGCTTTACGGCAAGGGCGAGCGGCGTATGAGCATGCTTGGCGGCGCAAAGGTGCTGTGCGACAGTCTGGCGGCGCTTACGTTCAGCAGTCAGGCGGATATTTACTGCGCCGACCACCGCCAGCAGGAGCTGGTTGAAAGGGTGCTCCAGGACAACGGCTTCTGGGAAAATATGCCCTCGTTTTTCAGCCGTGCTTATGCGCTGGGCGGAGGTGCGCTCAAGGTTTTCATTGACGGGGACATTGGCATCGACTACATATCGGCGGACAGCTTTATTCCTGTTGGCGGCTTCTGCGGCAGCATAAAGGAGGGCATATTTCGCAGCAGATTTTACAAAGGCGGCGAGGCGTTTACTCTTTTTGAGCGGCAGGGCGCAGACGGCAGCGGCATTTTCACGGACAGGGCGCTGTTTTCCTCCCGTGACGGATATCTTGGGGAGCAGATACCTGTGGAGACGATGTTTGATGGGCTTTCGGAACATTCGGAGTATGACATCTGCGAGCCGCTTTTCGGGTACTTCCGACCTGCGGGGGCGAACAATCTCTCCGATGAGACCATGCTGGGGCTGAGCTGCTTTGCAAACTGCACCGACACTCTGAAAGCTCTCGACATCGCATTTGACAGCTTCTCACGGGAGTTTGTGCTGGGGCGCAAGAGGATAATCGTGCCCTCATCTTGCATCAGGACGGTGGTTGACCCCGACACGGGCAGGATAAGCAGGTATTTCGACACGGACGATGAAGTGTATCAGGCGCTTAAATGCGACGAGGAAAAGGACCTGAAAATATCCGACAACACCTGCGAGCTGAGAGTTTCGGAGCACGTTGACGCTATAAATGCGCTGCTTGACATTCTCTGCTTCCAGACGGGGCTTTCATCGGGAACGCTTTCGTTCAGCACCTCGGGCGGACTTAAAACGGCGGCGGAGGTCAAGAGCATGGAGACACGCACGGAGATCACAATGCAGCAGAACAGGTGCCTTGCGGCGGAGCTTATCGAAAGCACGGTGAAAAGCATTATCCGCTGCGGAATGCTGTGCGGCGAGATACCAAAGGGTGATATTTCCGTCAGGGTGGCTTTTTCCGACAGGCAGACGGTGGATAAGGGCGAGATAATCGACCAGAACGTAAGGCTTGTGTCGGCGGGGCTTAAAAGCAGGCTTTCGGCGGTCATGGCTGTGCTGGACTGCTCGGAGGAGGACGCACTGGCTGAGATAGAAAGGATCAAAAAGGAGGAAAAGGTATGAATGAAGAAAACGAGAAGTCTGTAAATGAAATTACAGATATGGGTGGGGATATCTCTCCCGATGAGGGCAATGGAGATGTTGACGTTGCTGACGTTGCTAACGCAGCTGATATCCATGCCCTTGAAGAGCAGGTGGCGGCTCTGACGGCTGAAAATGCAAAGCTTCGCAATCAGCTTTTCTGCGAGAGGGAGGGCATTCCCCGTGAGCTGACGGAGGACATTATCTGTGCGGCTTCCGCCCGTGCTGTGGGGGGAGTGAGCTTTGAAGAGGCGGCGAGAGATATATTCGGCAGGATATCTAAATTCGGCGGCTCGGGTCAGAAGATATCCACGGGAGTAAGGTCACGCAGGGAAGGGAACGGTGATGATGTACTGCGCAGGGCTTTCGGACTTAAGTAATTCACTGACAAATCAAAATGAAATTTGAAAGGAAAGGTAAAAATTATGGCTAACACAATTACACTTGCTAAGAAATACGCTGCGCTTCTTGATGAGGCGTACAAGGAAAATGCGAGAACTGCTGTTCTTGAGTCGGACGCTTCCCTTGCAAGAGAGGGGGCAAATGCCAACGAGATAGTTATTCCCAAGCTTACCATGGACGGGCTTGCAGACTACTCCCGTTCAAGCGGATATGTGGCTGGCGATGTTTCCCTTTCGTGGCAGACTGTTCAGTTCAACTACGAGAGAGGACGTATGTTCAGCGTTGATGCTATGGACAACGAGGAGAGCCAGAGCATTGCTTTCGGTTCCCTTGCGGGGGAGTTTGTGCGCACAAAGGCTGTGCCTGAGCTTGATGCCTTCCGCTTTGCTTCCTTTGCGGGCACAACGGGCATCGGCTCTGCTTCGGCGGCGCTTTCCACAGGTGCGGACGCTGTGGCTGCGGTGAGAACTGCGGTATCTGCTCTTGATGCGGCGGAGGTTCCCTCCGAGGACAGGGTGCTGTTCATCACTCCTGTGCTCAAAGGACTTATCGACGACATGGACACCACAAAATCCCGTGCGGTGCTTGCTTCCTTTGACAAGATAGTGACTGTTCCCCAGTCCAGATTTTACACCAAGATAAAGCTCAATGACGGCACCACATCGGGGGAGACTGACGGCGGCTATGCCAAGGACACTGATGGCAAGAACATCAACTTTATGATAGTTCACAAGGGAGCGGTGCTCCAGTTCACCAAGCACGCTGTACCCAAGATCATTTCCCCTGCGGCAAATCCCGATGCGGACAGCTGGAAATACGGCTATCGCAGCTATGGTCTGTGCAGTGTTTATCCCTCCAAGGCTGTGGGCATTTACTGCCACTACTCCTCTACATGATTGGCTGCGGCATGTTGCCAAAGCTGCTTATGGGTGATATTTCGAAACATCAAGGGGGCTTATGCTCCCTTGGAAAGGAGTGTTTATGGCGGTAGATTTTGCGTATTACAGGGATATTTACGGGGGAAAGGGCGATGAAAGCGAAATTTCTCCGCTTCTTGCAAGTGCGGAGAGGGTCGTGAGAGGGTGTGTGGTCGATGTATCGGAAGCCGATGAAGCTTTCAGGACTGCGGTATGCGTTCAGGCGGATTTCCTTGACAGGGCAGAGGACTGCGGGGGATATTCCTCGGTGAAGATAGGCAGCTTTTCTGTGAGCGGCGGATCTCGGGGAGACAGATTTTCCGCACCTCTCTGCGGCGAGGCGGAGGCTGTGCTTGACAGTGCGGGGCTTTTTTACAGGGGAATGGAGGTGTAAGATGTATCCTATTCCAAAAGAGGTGCTCATACATTCCTGCGTGCTGAAAAACTACTCCGAGGAGGGGACGTTCGGGGAGCGAAAGCTTATTTCGCAGACGGTGCTTTCCAATGTGCGGATATGCGTTTACGGCAAGGCTCAGAGGGATATTCACAGCAGGAATGTGAAAAAGTGCGGTGTGCTTTATTATGACTGCCGCAACAGCTCCCCAGAGGACGCTGAGTTCATAGGGGAAGATTTTATCGGCACTGTTGTTTTCAACGGCACAGAATATGAGATAACCTCGGTGAAATATTTTTACGGCGGCGATGAGCTTCATCATCTTGAAGTGGGACTTGGAGGGGCTGTGTGAAAACAGAAAATATAATTTCGGCAATATGCGCCGCAAGCGGAGCGGTATGCGGCTCGGCGGCGGGCAAGGGGCTTTCCTTTGAGCTTAAAAGCGGCAAGGCGCAGAAAATGGCGGCGGGACAGCTCTGCGAGATGCGTGGGGTGCTTTGCTCCGCAGGCGATGACAGGAAAGCCGCTCTTGAAGCTCTTGACACGGCGGCAGATGTGCTTTGCGGATATCGTGGAGACGGAATTTACAGGATATCTGCGCCGTCGCCGGGGGTGCTTTACTTTAACGGGAGCTTCCGTTTTGAAAGAGAGATAATTATTATTGCAGGGGAGGAATGGGAATGACGGTCGGACAGGCTATGGCACTGACAGGCGGCGGATTTTCTGCGGGGGAGGACTTTGTTTTCGGCATTGACCTTTCTGAGGGGCAGACCGCCGAATATTCGGATTTTACGGCGGTAAGGGAAAAGGTTTACGGCATAAGCGCCGACCTTTCACGAAAAACAAAGCTCATCACCTTTGTTGACGGGTGGAGCAGTCGGGCGGTATCGGATTTCCTGAAGGTGCGCATAAAATTTGCTGCCTGCTCGGAAAATGCAGTGCAGAAAGCGGTGGTCAAGGCTGCGGAAAACGGCTCAAAGCTCCGCTGTGTATATGCGGGGCACGGTCAGGAGCCTATGATATGCGGCATGAGTGTTACGGATATCTCAGTATCGGACGGCGAGCTGTTCGGACACGTTATAGATGTTACGCTTTCGATGTAAGGAGGGGCTATGGGAATATATCTGAAAATAGGCAGCACCGATGTGAGCAGGTTCATCACCGAAAACAAGTACAGCATTTCCGTATCGTCAGTGTATGACAACGGCGGCGAGTTTGTGAACATTTACGGCGCAAAGGTCAGGGAAAAGACGGGCTATGAGGTGGATATATCCGCTGAGCTTTCGGACGTGGACGACACATCTGCGGCGACGCTGTCAGCAGCTCTTTCGGGGGAGAAATGCAGCGTATCATATTCTGCTCCCACGGAGAAAACAGGGGAATTTCAGTGCTCGGGCTTTTCGCTTTCCCTTGACCGTGTTTACAGGGGAGAAAAGTTCTGGACGGCTCAGGTAAAGCTCCATGCGGCTTTTGTGCCTGAGGACGGTCTTTAGACCGCCTGTTATAACCATCGGCGGCAATGTTATCACGGCTGACAGGATACAGTCCGCAAGGCTTATAAGGACGGCAGAAAATATGCCGATAAAGGGCATTGTGCAGTCGGAGCTTATAGTTGCGCTCAAAACCGACCTTACCTTTGAGCCAAACGCCCTTGTGACGGTAAAAACAGGGGGAGAAGACCCGCTGGAGTTTTCGGAGCATTTTATCAGTCGCATAAGCCGCAGAGGGGGACTGCTGGAGATCCATGCCATGGACAGAATGAGAGTGACGGAAAATGACTTTGACGACAGCCTTTACAACCGCTCAAACGAGCCGTATGTGCTTTCACTTGTGCTTGCCGATCTGGCTTCCCAGTGCGGCTTTGCGGGCTTCGGCGGCGGTAACTTCTGCACGGACAAGATATATTTTGAGGAGCTTCACGGAAAGAAATGCCGTGAAATTCTGGCGCACATTGCGGAAAATACAGTGGGTGCTTTTTACTGCTCCAACGACAACAGGCTTAAATTCACGCCTTTTCTTTCCGCCTCGTGCAGCATCGGAATGGAGGACAGCAGGAGCGAAAAAATGTATCTTCATTCGGAAAAAGGCCCTTTCACGGCGGTGTATTGCAAAAACACCGCCACAAATGAGGTTTACGGTGCGGGTCAGAGCGACAGCTTCCGAAATGTGCTGAAAATAAGCGGCAGGCTTATGGACAAAGCTCGTGTTACGGCAGTTCTCGGCGCTGTGGCTCAGAAAAGCTACCGCTCCTTTTCATGCGGAAGGATAGCTATAACAGGCGCTCCGGAAGGGCTTACAGAGTTCATATTCACGGGGCATGAAAGCGGGCTTATATCCGCAAGGACAGTGGTGCATTTTACGGGCAAGGGGGCTTATGCCGAGGCAAGGGCTGCGGATATCTGCGAGGACGAGTCGGACTACACCGACCTTACGGGCTATGAGCTGCGCAAAAGGATAGAAGAGGGAAGAAAATACGGCTGCACGGTGATGACCGAGCGTGGTATCGGCTTTGTGGAAGAGGGCGATGAGCTTAGGGCAGGCAGCGGCAGGTTCTTTTCGGCGCTTTCGGACAGGATAACCCAATTTGACGGGGTGATGTTTGACGGCATTATGCCCGAATATGTGCAGTCAGTATCGGACACGGTGAAAAAGATAAAGTACGGCGGCAGCGTGTATGTGCTGAGCTTTAAGTCGGAGGGCGGCAAAAAGACGGACATCACATTTGCAAAGGAGGAAAGCTCATGAGCTTCATGGCGGGGTATATGCTGGGTCTGGCAGACAGCAGAGAGCCTGTTCTTACGGATATTTCCGTTGCGGAAAACGGCGAGTATCTCCCGCCTGAGGGGTATGACGGCTTTGGAAAGGTGACGGTGAATGTCAGCTCTCAGGCGGCGATAAATGAGCTGATCGTTTCCGAACCGGGGGCGTATATAGCATCTGACTACGGCTGCGACGGCTTCGACCCGGTAAACGTGAGCAGCAAGTACAAGGATCTGTATGACCTTGCCACAGGCAGCGGCGGGAATAACTCCACCGAGGGCGGGGCGGAGTTATCGAACTCGGTTGCATCGGGCAGCACCGACAATACAAATGACTATCTGCTGTCATTTAAGGGAACAGAGCCGCCGGATGTAACAAACCACGGAAATTCGGTGCGGATATCCTTTTATACGGAAATGACGCCTCACCCTGTTCAGGCGGATTATTATACTCTGAGCTATCACTGGAAAATGGAAGACCTGCTGACGGGGGAGAGCAAAACAGGCAGCTGCTTTTCGGTAAATTACGGCTGGAACAAGGCTACCACAAAGCAGCCGCTTTTTAAAATAACAAGGATAGAATACGGCAGCGGCGTGGTGAAGATATATTACTCCCTTACAAGATACTGGGAGGACGGCTCAGAGCGTGACACCGCAGGAAACAGGCGTGATTTTGACCACAACAGCGTGGGTGCGGGAAATTACACCGACAGCTGGATAATATCGCAATAATATAAGGTGGGATTTGTTTGAAGAGGATAAAAGAGCTTTTTATCGTTATCGGAACGGCGCTTTCTGCGTGGCTGGGGATACTTTACGTGCCTGCAATGATACTTTTTGCCTGCAATATCATTGACTATGTAACGGGCATATGTGCGGCAGGGTACAGGAAAGAGAACGTAAGCTCCTACAGGTCGTTTCGGGGGATAGCAAGGAAAATATGTATGTGGCTGCTTATTGCGGTGGGGGCAATGCTTGATATACTGCTGGAATATGCGGCGAAAAATGTGGGGATATCGCTTGGAGGGGAGTATATTGCAGGCTCGCTGGCGGCGGTGTGGCTGATCGCAAACGAGGTCATATCCATACTGGAGAATATACGTGATATAGGAACGCCTCTGCCGCCGTTCCTTATGACCATTGCGGGAAATATCAAGGGAAAGGCGGAGGAAAAGATAAAATAGTATTGTTTTTCGGCGGATAAAAGCTTTTTTATTACAATTTGTTATATATTCACAAATTGTGGAAAAAACAGGGTATAATGATATATAAAGGAATCTTAACGTGAAAGGGCGAAGCAAATGAACTCCATTCCCGGAAACAGACTGAGAGCGCTCAGGGAGGACAATGACCTTACTCAAAGGGAGATCGCAGCTGTACTTAACTGCTCGCAGGTGAGCTATTCTCATTATGAAATAGGCAGGCGGGATATACCTCTGGAGTTTCTTATCAAACTTTCGGATTTTTATGACGTGAGCGTTGATTATATCCTTGGTCTTACAGACGTAAAACAAAAAAATCCAAGACAGTCGGCAAAGCGGTGATTTGCCGACTTTTTTTATAGGCTGATAATAACAAAATTTAATAATTTCCGTTCACATAATTGTCTGCCTTTGCAATTTTGTCCATTTTGTAACTTGATTAAAACGATATGTTGGGATATAATTATTTATAATATGACAATATGAATATTCCCGAAAAAGGAGGACTTGCTTTGAAAAAAAGCTTTATAAAAATAGTTTCCGTGCTTACAGCGGGAACTCTTGCCCTTGGGGGCGTTCCCGTTATGGCAGAGGATAATAAAACTGCCGATCTTTCGGCAGAAGATGTTATATCAGCTCAGGATATGGCAGTGCTGGAGGAGCGTATCTCCCCTTATTCCGTTGAGGTGCTGGAGGCCGATGTTACCGAGGAAGAGGACGGACTTATCGACAGCTCCCTTGAGCTTGCACGGGAGGAATGCGAGTCGGAGGAGGCGGCATACACCGAGTATCGGAACGCTTCCTACAATTTCCAGTCGGACTTCTTTTACTCCCAGCTTTCCGCAGAGGCAAGGGCGTATTATCAGCAGTTTGCGGCTGCCTGCGAACAGGCGGCAAATTACTCCGTGAACTACACGGGCAGGGTAAGCACCACCAGTGCGGACGGTACAAAGAGATCACACTACGTTATTGCAAAGGTGCCCTTTACGGGTCGGTTCACCCAGGACGAGGCACTTGCCGTTGCGACGGCGTTTTTCTACTCCAATCCCCAGTATTTCTTCGTTTCACAGCTGGCTTGGAACAGCGATAATATCTATCTTATCACCTATGACGGATATGAAAACGGTGCCGCACGTATGGCTGCGGCAAATCAGATAGATATTGCGACTTCTCAGTGGCTGGCTGAGATAAATCAGGGCAGGGACGACCTTGAAAAAGAATCTATCATCTACAAAAAGCTGTGCGACAGCGTTATATACAACAAGGACGAGAACGGCGCCATAAGCGCAGGCTCCAACCAGACCATTGCAGGTGCGCTGCTGAACGGCAGGTGCGTCTGCAACGGATATGCCATGACAGTTACATATTTCAGCCACCTTATCGGTATCGACTGCGTTGGAATAGTGGGCAACAACCACGCTTGGAACAGCATAAACCTGGGCGGCAGCTGGTATGACCTGGACGTTACCTGGATGGACAGGTACGAGGTCACGGGCAGATATTATTACCCGTTCTGCAACAGGGGCAGCGGAGTTTTTATGGCTCTCGACAGCTCGGGATACCACAACCCCAAGGAGAGCAGATATACAAACATCACTCTTCCCGATGCAAGCCACTCGAACCCTCTGTTCATCACCCTTGACGCTGAGAGGAATGCAAGCGGCTCCGCAACCCTTAACTGGGAGGCTATAAACGGCTGCCAGGGCTATTCCCTTTACAGATACCGCAGCGGCGCATATTCTCAGGTAAGCGAGTTTTCATCGGCAAATACGGGCTGCACTGTGGCTGACCTGCAGAATTCCGACGGATTTGTGGTAAGGGCGCAGATGTGGGACCCTGTGACATATCAGAATGTGCTTACAAGCTTTTCGCAGTCGGCGGTGGCTTACGTTGAAAATATCGTTCAGAAGCCGCAGATAACCGGACTTATTGCAGGCGACAGGTCGATGACAGTCAACTGGACTTCCGTTGACGGTGCTTCAAGATACGGCGTGTATTATTACATAAACGGCAAGTGGACCTGCGCAGGATATACTTCCAACCTTTACATGAACGTTACGGGGCTGACCAACGGCTCAAGATATGGCTTTGCGGTGAAGGCGTATGTAAACGGCGCATGGACTGACGTTACCTCCTCCGATATGGTGTATGCTTCCCCCGAGGGAGCGGACAAGCCCGTTATCACATCTGCGGAAGCGGGAGACAAGAGCGTAAAGCTCACATGGGACGGCGTTGATACCGCAGAAAAATATGCGGTGTATTACAAGCTTGACGGCAGGTGGACCTGCTATGGCTACACAACAGATCTCGCAATGAACGTTACGGGACTGACCAACGGTTCAAGCTACGGTTTTGCGGTGAAGGCGTATGTAAACGGCGCATGGACAGGCGTTGCATCCTCCGACATCGTGTATGTATCCCCCGAGGGAGCGGACAAGCCCGTTATCACATCTGCGGAAGCGGGAGACAAGAGCGTAAAGCTCACATGGGACGGCGTTGATACCGCAGAAAAATATGCGGTGTATTACAAGCTTGACGGCAGGTGGACCTGCTATGGCTACACAACAGATCTCGCAATGAACGTTACGGGACTGACCAACGGTTCAAGCTACGGTTTTGCGGTGAAGGCGTATGTAAACGGCGCATGGACAGGCGTTGCATCCTCCGACATCGTGTATGTATCCCCCAAGGGAGCGGACAAGCCTGTTATCACATCTGCGGAAGCCGGAGACAGGAGCGTAAAGCTCACATGGAGCGGCGTTGACAGTGCGGAAAGATATGGCGTATATTATTACATCGGCGGCAAGTGGAGCTTTGCGGGTCACACGACTGAGCTTACATATGAGGTCAGCGGTCTGGCAAACGGTTCGAGGTACGGCTTTGCGGTAAAGGCATATGTAAACGGCGCATGGACGGCAGTTACAAGTGCCGACATGGTGTACGCTCAGCCTGCGGGCAGCACGGTCACAAGCGACAAGCCCGTGATAACCAAGGCGGAAGCGGGCGACGGCTGTGTTTATCTGGAATGGACTGCGGTTGAGGGTGCTGACCGATATGCAGTCTATAGCTACATCAACGGCACATGGACATTTCAGTGCTATACCGATGCCATAGGGATCAACATTGAAAATCTTGCCAACGGAATAAAGTACGGCTTTGCGGTAAAGGCGTATGTTAACGGCTCTTGGACGGCTGTAACATCTGCCGATATTGTTTATGCAAAGCCTGCGGCAGAGGCGGCATAATATTTGGCGGCAGGAAGCTTTTCCTGCCGCTTTTCGCTTTTAAAGTGGTCAGAATTACCAAAAATAACGTGAGTTTTTATGTGCTATACTGTATTTTCAAAAAAGTGACGCAAAAATATTGTACTTTTATTCCTCTATGTGGTATAATAAAATTACTAATCTTTAAATGGAGCCGCAGACTCCATTGCTGCGAAAGGACGATGCTTGTGGATATCCGTGTGGGCGATGTGCTGACTATGAAAAAAACTCATCCCTGCGGCTCAAAGGAAATGGTAGTGCTGCGGTCGGGTATGGATTTCAAGCTCAGATGTTCAGGCTGCGGCCATGAATTTATGGTCCCCCGCAGTAAAATTGAAAAAAATATCAAGGCGGTTAAACGGGAAGAGCCCGAACAGTAACCGTTCATTCTTTTTGTTACGGAGTTTGTTTCATGTTTGAAAAACTGAAAGCCACAGAGGAAAAATTTGAGGACATCAGCAATCGCCTGACTGACCCTGAGGTCATCGGCGACAACGGGCTTTATGCCAAGCTGATGAAAGAATATAAAAGCTTGTCCCCTATTGTTGAAAAGTACCGTGAGTACTGCTCTTATGTGAAAACGGAGCAGGAAGCTCAGGAAATGCTTGACGAGAGCGGCGCTGACAGGGAGCTTAAAGACCTTGCCCGTGCTGAGCTTGACGAGGCAAGAGAGAACATCGCTTCCGTTTCCGAGGAGCTGAAGATACTGCTTATCCCCAAGGACCCCAACGACGACAGGAACGTTATCGTTGAGATAAGAGGCGGCGCAGGCGGCGATGAGGCTTCGCTCTTTGCCAACTCCCTTTTCAGAATGTACTCCATGTACGCTGAGGCAAGGGGCTGGAAGATAGATGTGCTGAACGCCAATCCCACGGAGCTTGGCGGCTTCAAGGAAATATCTTTCAGCATCGAGGGTGAGGGTGCATATTCACGTCTCAAATACGAAAGCGGCGTTCACCGTGTTCAGCGAGTTCCCGAGACCGAGTCCCAGGGACGTATCCACACCTCCACCGTTACCGTTGCGGTGCTTCCCGAAGCGGACGATGTGGAGCTGGAAATAAATCCCACAGAGCTTAAAATAGATGTTTTCCGTGCGTCGGGCGCAGGCGGACAGCACATCAACAAGACCGAATCTGCGGTGAGAATAACTCATCTGCCCACGGGTCTTGTGGTTGAATGTCAGGACGAGCGCAGCCAGCACAAAAACAAGGACAAGGCAATGAAGATACTCCGTTCCCGCCTTTATGATATGCTGGAGCAGGAGAGAAACGACAAAATAGCATCTGACAGGCGCTCTCAGGTAGGCACAGGCAGCCGCTCCGAGCGCATAAGGACATACAATTTCCCCGAGGGTCGTCTTACCGACCACAGGATAGGGCTTACTATATACCGCCTTGAATATCTGCTCAACGGCAATATCGACGAGGTGATAGACGCTCTGGCAACTGCCGATCAGGCGGCAAAATTATCGGCGCAGGGTGACGAATAACTGCGCTGCTGTGAAAGATGGTTTTTATGGAGTTTGAAACAAAAATGCTGTCGGCTTCCGACGATGATATAAAGCTTGCAGGCAGGCTGCTGGCGGAGGGCAAGGTTGTGGGCATTCCCACCGAGACTGTTTACGGTCTGGCTGCAAATGCTCTTGATTCCGCTGCCGTGTCGGACATATTCAAAGCCAAGGGCAGACCTCAGGATAATCCGCTTATCGTACATATTGCGGAGTTTGAGGACATATATAAATATGTAACGGAAGTTCCCGAAAACGCACTGAAGCTTGCAAAGGCTTTCTGGCCCGGTCCTATGACCATGGTGCTTCCAAAGAAAGATATAATACCCCTTGTTACCAGCGGCGGACTTGACACGGTGGGCATACGCTTCCCTGTTCACCCTGTTGCGAGGGCAATAATAAAGGCAAGCGGATGTCCTCTTGCGGCTCCCTCCGCAAACCTGTCGGGCAGCCCCAGTCCAACCACTGCAAAGCACGTTATGGACGACATGAGGGGCAGAATATCCGCCATTGTTGACGGCGGCGAGTGCCATGTGGGTGTTGAATCCACGGTCATCTCCTTTGAAAAGGACGGAAAGGTAAAGCTTCTCCGCCCGGGCTTTGTGTCCCTTGAGGAGCTGGCAGGCGTTGTGGGCAGCGAAAATGTAAGCTGCGCCAAGGGCGTTACCGAAAAGATATCCGACGGCGAAAGGGTGCTTTCTCCCGGAATGAAGTACAAGCATTATTCTCCCAAGGCAAATGTGACCATTGTGGAGGGCAGTGCGGAGCAGTTTATCGGCTTTATGAAGGAGCATCAGGGCGACAAGGTGTGCGCCATGATGTTTGGCTCCGATGCCGCAGAATATCCCTATCCCCACGTTACCTACGGAGACACCTCCGAGGAGCAGGCAAGGGAGCTTTTCGGCGTGCTGAGAAGCCTTGACGATATGGGCATGGAGCAGGTATATGCAAGATGTCCCGAAAAAACAGGAGTTGGGCTTGCAGTCTATAACCGTCTGCTGCGGGCTGCGGGATTTGAGGTGATCAGGCTGTGAACCCATGCGGACGTGCATATGTTATCGGTCTGACAGGGCAGAGCGGCGCAGGAAAAACCACGGTATGCGGAGTTTTCCGCAGAGAGGGGTTTGACGTTATCGACGCCGACCTTATTTCAAGGGAAGTCACCCGAAAGGGTGAGCCGTGCCTGAACGAGCTTGCCGAGGCATTCGGCAGCGGCATACTTCTCCCCGACGGCTCACTTGACAGGAAAAAGCTGGGCAGCATCGTCTTTTCTGACAGCGAGCGGCTGCGTCAGCTGGACGGCATCTGCTATCCATACATCATTTTCAGGATAATAAGGTGCATCGAGGAGCTTTCGGCAAGCGGAAGCAAGCTGATAATCCTTGACGCTCCCACCCTTTTTGAATCAAACGCAGACGACCTGTGCGACCTTATCATCAGCGTCACCGCCGATGAAAAGCTTAGAGAAGAGAGAATAACCGCACGGGATCATATCTCCCCTGAGGCGGCAAGGAAGCGCTTCAATTCACAGTATTCGGAGCATTTCTTTGTAAGCCATTCGGATTTTGTTATCAAGAACAACAAAACTCCCGAAATACTGGTCGCCAAGGCGGAGGAAGCGGCAGACAAGATCAAGGAGTACTACAATGCCAAAAAATACGGCGAAGCGGGTGCGCAGACGTAAGAACATCGCTCTGCCGCTGCTCATCATCGTTCTGCTGGTCATAGGCTGCTACAAGCTGCCCGAGCTCAGCAAGGACTGTGTTTATCCACGGAAATATGCTGACCTTGTGGAAAAATACTCGAAAGAATACGGCGTGGACGAAAATCTCGTGTTCGCCGTCATCAAGACCGAAAGCAATTTCGACCCCTCAGCCGAGTCGGAGGTGGGCGCAAGAGGACTTATGCAGCTCATGGAGGACGCTTACGACTGGGTGGGCTACCGAATGGGGGACGGACGGGAGCTGGATTACGACTCCATGTATGTCCCCGAATACAATATCCAGTACGGCACATATCTGCTTATGCTGCTGTACAACGAATACGGCGACGAGGAAACGGCTCTGGCTGCCTATCATTCGGGCAGAGGCAATGTGAACAAATGGCTGGAGGACAGCTCCCTCAGCTCGGACGGTCTGGTACTGGACGATATCCCGTCATCGGTAACAAAACATTATGTCAAAAAGGTTATGCAGGCGTATGACGCATATAATAATCTGTATTGACAGGCAAATCCACTTTTGAAAGGAAGTTTATATTATGGCAAACGAAAAATCCGAAGCAAAGCTTTTACAGGAAAAGCTCTGCTCCCAGAGAAAGAACGGCGTTCTCAGAATGACCGAGGAGCAGATAAAGGACTGCGACGCTTTCTGCGAAAAGTACAAGGACTTTATGAACTGCTCAAAGATCGAGAGAGAGGTTGCGGATTTCACAGTTTCCGCTGCCAAGAAGGCAGGCTACAAGGAATTTGAGAGAAATATGCGCCTTGAACCCGGCGACAAGGTTTATTACAACAACAGAGGCAAGGCAGTTATCCTTGCGGTCATAGGCAGGGAGCCTGTGGAAAAGGGCGTTCATATTGCAGCCGCTCACATTGACTCTCCCCGTCTTGACATGAAGCAGCACCCTCTCTTTGAAAACGAGGAGACCGCTTACTTCAAGACCCATTACTACGGCGGAATCAAGAAGTATCAGTGGGGCACTATCCCTCTTGCACTTCACGGCGTAATTATCCGTGCTGACGGCAGCTCCGTAAAGGTAAACATCGGCGAGGACGAAAGCGACCCTGTATTCTGCGTTACCGACCTTCTCCCCCACCTTGCTCAGGACCAGATGAAGAGAAGCGCCGGCGAGATCCTCAAGGGTGAAGAGCTGAACATTCTCATCGGTTCCCGTCCTTTCAGCGATGATGATGTAAGCGAAAAGGTAAAGCTCAACATTATGGCTATCCTTAACGAAAAGTACGGCATCACCGAGGACGATTTCGTTTCCGCAGAGCTGGAAGCAGTTCCCGCATTCAAGGCAAAGGATATCGGCTTTGACCGCAGCATGATCGGTGCATACGGTCATGACGACAAGGTTTGCGCATACACAGCATTTGCCGCTCTTATGGACGGTGATACCGTTCCCGAAAAGACAGCCGTTGTTGTTCTCACCGACAAGGAGGAGACAGGCTCCGACGGCAACACAGGTCTTAAATCCGCATATCTCAAGTATTTTATCCACGACCTGGCAGAGTGCTTCGGCGAAGAGGGCAGAGCAGTCCTCAGCAAGTCCGAGTGCCTTTCCGCAGACGTTAACGCAGCATTTGATCCCACATTCCCCGATGTTCTGGAGAAGAGAAACTCCTCTTTCATCAACTACGGCGTGTGCGTAACAAAGTTCACAGGCGCAAGAGGAAAGTCGGGCACCTCCGATGCTTCCGCAGAGTTTGTGGGCAGAGTAAGAAAGCTGCTTGACGACAACAACGTTATCTGGCAGACAGGCGAGCTTGGCAAGGTTGACCTTGGCGGCGGCGGAACCGTTGCGGCATACATTGCAAACCTGAATGTTGACACCATTGATGTGGGTGTTCCCGTTCTTTGCATGCACGCTCCCTTTGAGATCGTTTCAAAGGTCGATGTTTACATGACCTACAAGGCTTTCTACTGCTTCCTTTATGAATAAGACTGCATAGCATAATAAATACTAATCCTCAATCAACCTATAGACAAATCCTCGGCTGAAATAAGTCCATTCTTCGTCAAGCTCCCTTGCCGGGCGCCAAGCCCGCCTACAGTCGCTTTCCTAGACTGGTCTTATTTCATCTGTCGGCTTTGCCTATAGAACGATTAAAGATTAGTATAAAAAGTGCCATACACGGAATTAACGTGTGTGGCACTTTTTGTATATAGCTTTATTGGTAAGCGGTTTCAAGACACAAAAAAGCTCCGATACCCATAAGGATATCGGAGCATCATCATGCTATATAATATCAGTATTCAAGCTTCTTTTCAAGGTAAGCAACAAGCTCGTCCATGTTAACTCTTTCCTGAGCCATGGTGTCTCTGTCACGGACAGTTACGCAGTTGTCCTCGAGAGAATCAAAGTCAAAGGTGATGCAGAAGGGAGTACCGATCTCGTCCTGTCTGCGGTATCTCTTACCGATCTGACCCGCCTCGTCGTACTCAACGTTGAACTTCTTTGCAAGCTTCATGTAAAGGTCGGTAGCGGGTTCCTTGAGCTTCTTTGTAAGAGGAAGGATAGCTGCCTTTACGGGAGCAAGTGCGGGGTGGAGGTGCATTACTGTTCTTACGTCGGACTTTTCGCCGTCGCCGATCTCTTCCTCGTCATATGCTTCGCATACGATAGCAAGGAACAGTCTCTCAACACCGAGAGAAGGCTCGATTACGTAAGGAATGTACTTCTCGTTGGTCTCGGGGTCGAAGTATTCCATGCTCTTGCCGCTGGTCTTCATGTGCTGGGTAAGGTCATAGTCGGTTCTGTCCGCAATGCCCCAAAGCTCGCCCCAGCCGAAGGGGAAGAGGTACTCAAAGTCGGTAGTTGCCTTGGAATAGAAGCAAAGCTCCTCGGGGGAATGGTCACGGAGTCTGAGATGCTCCTCGTTTACGCCGAGGCCAAGAAGAAAGTCACGGCAGTAGCTTCTCCAGTACTGGAACCACTCAAGGTCGGTGCCGGGCTTGCAGAAGAACTCAAGCTCCATCTGCTCGAACTCTCTTACACGGAAGATGAAGTTGCCGGGAGTGATCTCGTTTCTGAAAGACTTACCTACCTGACCAACGCCGAAAGGAACCTTTTTACGTGTGGTTCTCTGAATGTTGTTGAAGTTTACGAAAATACCCTGAGCAGTCTCGGGACGGAGATAAAGCTCAGACTTGGAATCCTCAGTTACGCCCTGGAAGGTCTTGAACATAAGGTTGAACTGACGGATATCGGTGAAATTCTTCTTGCCGCACTGGGGGCACTTGATATCATGCTCGTTGATGTAGTCGAGCATCTGCTGATTTGTCCAGCCTGCAACGTTTGTGCCGTCAAAATCCTCGATGAGCTTGTCTGCACGGTGACGGGTCTTGCACTCCTTGCAGTCCATGAGAGGGTCGGAGAAGCCGCCGATGTGACCGGAAGCCACCCATGTCTGGGGGTTCATAAGGATAGCGGAGTCAAGACCTACGTTGTAGGGGCACTCCTGAACGAACTTCTTCTGCCAAGCTCTTTTGATATTGTTCTTCAGCTCAACGCCGAGGGGACCGTAGTCCCATGTGTTGGCGAGGCCGCCGTAGATTTCACTTCCGGGATATACAAAGCCTCTGCCTTTACAGAGCGCTACGATCTTGTCCATAGTTTTTTCTGCTGCCATAATAATAACCACCTTTTATGCCCGCAGGCAAATTTCTTCCCACAATGGGGTATATTAACAGTTACTTTTAATTATATTCCATATCGGGGGTGTTGTCAAGGTGTTTGAGGGCAAAAAGTAAATTGATTTTGGAGTATGTTTTGTTAGTCATCATCATCTGGTTCTTCTGCAATAACATTTATAGAGAATATGTCGGGGCTTTCATTGTATTCTGAGATTAAGCTGTTTATAAATTTCATTATTGAAAATGCAGATAAGTTATTTTCAATATAAATACCTTTTTTGATTTCCATGGGGCTTCTTAAATCATTTGGATTTTTACTAATATGTGCTCGTTTGTCTTTTGCACTTGTATAGGAAAATTTATTATTGGCAAGTCTTTCTATAACAGATGGATCCCTTTTATCAAGTAGTTTTACTATGTCCTGAAGCATAAGCGCATATTTAGTTTGCCTGTATTGTTCACCATCAAATTTAAATGAAACTAGCTTTTTGCCGGTAACTGAATTAAAATCAGATAGTGATATGTTGACGACATATTCGAACTCAATGGTGTTATCAATTATTTTATCAATGTGATATCGGTTAAGAAGAATCTTAGAAAGCCTTTCACTGCGACTTTTTATTGTATTTATATCCCATATATCTTTGCTGATTACATCACTGTTTAACACTACTGCTTTTGAATTTTCAATAATGATTTTTTTCTTTTCTTCAAAGCTTTTATTTGAGAGTTCTGAGTTGTATCCAGTTACAGAAAGGTTACCTAAAACATGAAGATAGATTTCATGGTCACCAGAAGATATATGCTGCCATTCCGCATTTAGTGTTTGCGGCATAATATGTTCTACAGTTAAATTGTCTATATTTAGAGTTTCTTTGCTATTGCCGTTTTCTATATCCATAAGCAAGAACTTGCACAATGCTGCATTACAGTAGATGTTCGCTGTTTTTAATGCGAACTCGAATTCTTTATCTGATGGAATGATGTCTTTTGATGTTACTGTAAACATAAATTTGTTTATGGCTTCGTAGTATTTGTTTTTATTTGCTGATACTTTAAATACTCTATTATATAAGTAAATAAAAAAGTTTTTTAGTGAGTTGGAAGGAACTCCACATACAATACGACGAATTAAATATGATAAAATTAATTGTAGCGATTTTAAAAGAGTGTCTTCTGTGATTATTTTCTGTTCATAATCATCAAATAAATGGAATAGAAACGGATAGCAAGTGGTTTGCTTTAATTGACGAATGCTATTTAATATTCTTTTTATTTCGTTAGTATATTTAGAATCAGCTCCTACAAATGCTTTAAAAATATCAGCATAATATTTTAATTCTTTCAAGCATGACTCTTGCGTATAATTTGAGACTTTAAACAATCTAACAAAATTTTCATATAATTTATCTGAGTTTACAGGTGAATTTGTTTTATACACGATATATTGCATAAAGAATATGTTGAGATTAGAGTGTATCTGAAAAGAAAAAGTTGCACAAAAAGCCCTCAAATGGTATA
>ERZ825670.421-NODE-421-length-59190-cov-10.887173_pt1 | contig 59190 bp, 50 predicted proteins | sample MGYA00519929_ERZ825670 | MGnify/ENA primary metagenome ERZ825670 (study PRJEB31778, sample SAMEA3449207) | human gut metagenome | biome: human gut; feature: human-associated habitat; material: faeces | place: United Kingdom | collected 2010/2012 ...
GGTGTAGCTCAGTTGGTAGAGCAGCTGATTTGTAATCAGCAGGTCAGGGGTTCGAATCCGTTCACCAGCTTCAAAACTTAATATTATATGGGCGAGTTCCCGAGTGGCCAAAGGGGGCAGACTGTAAATCTGTTGTCACTGACTTCGGTGGTTCGAATCCACCCTCGCCCATTTAAACTTACTCTTAGTTCTACAAAGTTTTTTTGTAGGACTTTTTTAATGTGTATCAAACAAAAGAGTTTAATTTTTTTGGAGGTCTATTTTATGATTAGAGAAGATTTAAGAAATATCGCTATTATTGCCCACGTTGACCACGGTAAAACTACTTTAGTAGACGAAATGCTAAAGCAAGGTGGTGCTTTTAGAGAAAATCAATCTGTAGCTGAACGTGTTATGGATAGTAATGACCTTGAACGTGAAAGAGGTATTACAATTCTTGCTAAAAATACTTCTGTTATGTATAAGGATACTAAAATAAACATCATAGATACCCCAGGTCACGCTGACTTCGGTGGTGAAGTAGAACGTGTACTATCTATGGTTGATGGTGCTTTACTACTAGTAGATGCTGCTGAAGGTCCTATGCCTCAAACTAGATTTGTTCTTTCTAAGGCTCTTGAAATGGGCTTGAAAATTATAATCGTAGTAAATAAAATAGATAAGCCTGACGCTAGATTAGATGAAATTGGCGACGAAGTTCTTGAACTTCTACTAGACTTAGATGCTAATGATGAACAGTTAGAAAGTCCATTGCTATTCTGTTCTGGTAGAACTGGTACTGCATCTTTAAGTCAATATGAAGAAGGTAAGGATTTAGTTCCATTGTTTGAAACTATTCTAAACTATATAGAACCTCCTAAAGGTGACGAAAACGGCGACTTACAAATGTTAATATCCTCTATAGATTACAATGAGTATGTTGGTAGAATAGGTATCGGTAGAATTGAAAGAGGTTCTATTAAAGTAAATCAACAGGTTACAGTTGGTGACTATCATGAGAGCAAAAAGCCTTATAACTCTAAGATAGTATCTCTACTACAGATACAAGGTCTACAAAGAGTTCCAGTTGAATCTGCTACAGTAGGCGATATAGTTTGGGTTAGTGGTATTGAAAATATTACTATCGGTGATACTATATGTGCTACTAATAACTATCAACCACTTGAATTTACTAAAGTTAGCGAACCTACTGTTGAAATGACTTTCTCAGTTAATGATAGTCCTTTTGCTGGTAGAGAAGGTAAGTTTGTAACTTCCAGACAACTTAGAAAACGTCTTTTCGATGAACTTCTAAAAGATGTATCTTTAAGAGTTTCTGAAACTGAAAATACAGACTCCTTTACCGTATGTGGTCGTGGTGAGATGCATCTTTCAATACTAATTGAAAATATGCGTCGTGAGGGTTATGAACTATCTGTATCCACTCCAAGAGTTCTATTCAAGGAGATAGACGGCGTTAAGTGTGAACCTATTGAACGTCTTGTTATTGACGTTCCTAACGATTGTACTGGCTCTGTAATGGAAAAGATGGGCAATCGTAAGGCTGAAATGATTAATATGCACCCTCAAGGTAACAGAACTAGACTTGAATTTTTAATTCCATCTCGTGGATTGTTCGGTTACAAATCCGAATTTTTAACAGATACTAAGGGTGAAGGCATTATGTCAAGCATATTCGAGGGCTACGAACCATATAAGGGCGATATTCCTAGAAGAAATACTGGTTCATTAGTATCTTTTGAAACTGGTGAAGCTGTAACTTATGGCTTGTATAACGCTCAAGAGAGAGGTTCGCTATTCATTGGAGCAGGTACTCCTGTATACGAAGGAATGATAGTAGGTGCATCTCCAAAGGTAGAAGACCTTGTAGTCAACGTTTGCAAGAAGAAACATCTAACTAACACTCGTGCAAGTGGTTCAGATGACGCTCTTAGACTTGTACCTCCTAGAAAGTTATCACTTGAAGATAGTCTTGAGTTTATTGCCGATGATGAACTTCTTGAAGTTACTCCAAAGTCCATTAGAATTAGAAAACGTATATTAGATAACTCTCTACGTGCTAAGAGCAAAGCTAAAGAAAAGTAATCTATAAAGTTGAATATATATGATAAGAACGCTTACAAGCGTTCTTATTTTATTTTGGGCATACAAATAGCTGATACTAAACTATATAGTATCAGCTAATTATATATATTAACGTCTTGTAATTACTTGTTTACAGCGTCCTTTAGACCCTTACCAGCCTTGAATGCAGGAGCTTTCTTAGCAGGTTGAACGTATGGAACTTTTGTTCTTGGATTGATTGCATTCTTTTCAGCTCTTTGACGAACTTCAAAAGTACCAAAACCAACTAGTTGAACCTTTTCTCCAGTTGCAAGAGTTTCCTTTATAGTTTCAAGTACAGTTGATAAAGCCTTTTCAGCGTCTTTGATGTTGTTGTATTCACCATTTTCCTTAATCTTCTTAATTAATTCTGACTTAGTCATATTAAATTCCTCCTGAAATATTTAATTTAAAGTTTTAGCCTTTTGCCAGTAGGCATCAAGCTGATGTATGTCAAGGGATTTCATATCTTCAATCCCATTAGACCTAATTAGTTGTTCTGTTTTAGAAAATCTGTCTATGAACTTGTTAGTAGCATCTACTAGAGAGCGTTCGGAGTCTATGCCCAGTTTTCTAGCGAGGTTCACACAAGAGAATAATAAATCTCCAAACTCCTCATACACATCTTGTGATGAGTTGCTATCTATAGCCTGTTGAAGTTCGATAGTTTCGTCCTTAACCGACTGTAAAGCATCTTGAACACTTTGGAAATCCATATTAGCCTTAGAGGCACGTTTACCAACCTTTTCGGCACGCATTAAAGCAGGTAAAGATTTAGCAACACTATCAAGAGTTTCAGTATAAGTAGTTTGCCCTTTAGTATTCATTTTAATCTTATCCCAATTATTTAGAACTTGGTCAGTAGTATTAGCCGATACGTCACCAAACACATGAGGGTGTCTAACTATCATCTTTTGACAGATATCGTTGCAAACGTCATCAAAGTTGAAGTTATTATTTTCAGTTTCAATCTGTGCATGGAACACGGTATTTAAAAGGACATCTCCAAGTTCTTCTTTAAGTAGAGAAGTATCTTTAAGGTCGATAGCCTCTATTACCTCATAAACTTCCTCGATAAAGTCCTTGCGTATACTTTCATGAGTTTGAACCTTGTCCCAAGGACAACCGTTTTCGCTTCTAAGTATAGATACAATATTTACCAAATCATCAATGTTATAGCGTTCTTTAAATTCAAACATACTGGAAAAAATCCTTTCTAAAAGTATTAGAATATCACAAAAGTGTGTAAGTTCAGCATATATATAGTACATGAAATTTTGTTAAAAAGCAAGAGTTTTTTAAAAATTTGTACACATTTCATAAAGAAGTCCACTATATAAAAAAAATATAGTATATAATGTAGAAACTTTTTGTAATATACTATACAAAAAACTCCATAGATACAAAATCTATGGAGTGTATTGAACGTGTTAAAGAGTATAACCATCTGCACGAAGTTGGTCAATAACGTTGCTTAGAACGTCTGCGTTAGTCTTAGAAACAGAGTGTAACAAGTATATTGCACCATCATGAGCAGATGAAACCATCTTTTCGGTTGAAGTTGTAGGGTCTGGTTGAGAATCCACGTTCCAATCGACGTAGGCGAAACTCCAAAATATAGTTTGATATCCTAACTCTTGAGTAACTGCCAAAGTTTCTTCCGAGAACTCACCACAAGGAGGTCTAAAGTACTGCATATCGTAGCCATACTCATTTAGAACATACTCATGCAAAGAGCCTATTTCTTCTTTAATAGCATCTTTATCGAGTGTAGGTAACTTTGCGTGTGTCATTCCATGATTACCTATGCAATGCCCCTCAGAAATCATACGATTAACTAAATCTTTTTCAGTTTTAGCATAGTCGCCCGTCAAAAAAAAGATTGCTTTGACATTTTTTTCTTTAAGGGTATCCAATATTTTAGATGTGTAGCCGTTTTCATACCCTTGGTCGAACGTTAGAACTATCTGCTTTTTAACAGGAGTTAGAGCATACGCATCGTACATGGAGTAAGTTTCATTGAACATAATCGCTCCCGTAGGGACGTTATTAGCATCTACAAGAGTACCTTGTCCGTAACCGTGTGGAGTTATATCGTAAGCCAAAACGCTCATAGATGGCGTTGTGACAAGTATACTAGCTAAAGTCATACCCGTCAACATACCAAACTTATTCAAGGCGATAGCCTCCTTTACAGAAAATTTTCAGTTTAAACAACTGTTATAGATATTTTCTGTAGTTAGCCAATAAATATTCGTTGATTATTTTTCTAAGTAATATTTAACCACATACTGAAGTAGTAGGTCTCTATCGATATGTCTTACTATACTTCTAGCGTTGTTGTAAGTAGTAATATATGTAGGGTCTTCAGATAGAATATAGCCTACAATCTGATTTATAGGGTCATAACCTTTTTCTACAAGAGCATCATATACTTTTAATAGACTTTCTCTTACAGCCTTTTCAGGATTTTCATTTAAATTAAAACTTCTAGTTTTTTCGTCCATAGTGTTAAACAACCTACCATGATATTGGTAGTATCTCCTTTCTATAATAATAAATACGGCGTTTCTTATAACCATATTATATACTATTTTTATCGATATGGCAATAGATTTTTTAAAAAATTTATTTAACGTACTATTTTAATCTCAATATTTGACGTTTATTGTCAAAAAATGGACGCTCAGTTAAGAACGTCCATCTTTTAATTAGAGGGAATTAGTTTGATATTTAATATAAAAACTATTTTAATTCAAAAGAGTTGCAATCTACGCATTGACATTCTGTAGGGTGAGGCTCATGAGTGCCCACCTTAATAGAACTTAATGAACAGTACTGTTCGGTATCGCAATGATGCTTACAGCTATCTACAGTACACATAATGCTACAATTCTTAGCCTTGTTACAACCGCAATCCATGATTAATCACACATACTTTTATTATGTTACTAACGCTATTAGTAGAATAATAAAAGCCCTTTCATAAAATTTAAAATGTGTTCACTTGGAACACTAATATTATAGACTATTTGGATAGAAAATAATCATGGAAAAATTTTCAAAACAATATTTTTGTTAGCCTTAGATAATTTTTAGTCATACTATATTAAAAATCGGCAAAAAATGGTGTATCCATAATTAGATACACCATTAAAAACTTTATATTAAAAATCGATTAAGCACCATACTTAGTAGTGGATACTTGTATACCTACACCCATTGTAGATGATACTACACATGACTTAATATAAGTACCCTTTGCAGCCTCTGGCTTAGCCTTAACTACAGCCTCAACAAGAGTATTAAAGTTTTCTTCTAGCTTATCAGCACCAAAGGAAACCTTACCGATTGGACAGTGGATAATGTTAGTCTTATCAAGACGATATTCAATCTTACCAGCCTTAGCCTCAGTAACAGCCTTAGCAACGTCTGGAGTAACTGTACCAGCCTTAGGGTTAGGCATCAAGCCTCTAGGACCTAAAACCTTACCAAGACGACCAACTAGACCCATCATATCTGGGGAAGCAACTACAACGTCGAAGTCCATCCAGTTTTCCTTCATAATCTTGTCAACTAAATCTTGACCGCCAACAAATTCAGCACCAGCACTCTTAGCATCTTCGTACTTATTTTCCTTACAGAAAACGCAAACACGAACATTCTTACCAGTACCGTTAGGAAGTACAACAGCACCTCTAACTTGTTGGTCAGCGTGACGAGAGTCAACACCTAGACGAATGTGTAATTCAACAGTTTCATCGAACTTAGCCTTAGCGTTATCACAAACAAGACCAAGAGCTTCCTTAGATTCATAAAGTTTATCAAGGTCAACAGCTTTAACTGTATCTACATACTTTTTACCATGTTTCATATTAATAAAATCCTCCTATAAAAGTGGTATTAGCGGAAAGTTGTTCCTCCCACCATTTCGGATAGAGAGACCATTCCGAAAAAAACCCGATATATTAGTCAACGACAGTAACACCCATAGAACGAGCAGTACCAGCAATCATACTCATAGCAGTTTCAAGGCTACCTGCGTTAAGGTCAGGCATCTTAATTTCAGCAATCTTTTGAACTTGAGCCTTAGTTATAGTAGCAACCTTAGTCTTGTTAGGTACACCAGAACCACTCTTGATGTTACATTCCTTTTTAATTAGAACTGCAGCTGGTGGAGTCTTTGTAATGAATGTGAAAGAACGGTCTGCATATACAGTAATAACTACTGGAATAACCATACCTATTTCGTTCTTAGTTCTTTCATTAAATTCTTTAGTAAATGCCATGATATTAACACCATGTTGACCGAGAGCTGGACCAACTGGTGGTGCAGGTGTTGCCTTACCTGCTGGAATTTGTAGCTTAATATAGCCTACTACTTTTTGTGCCATAGTTAAATCCTCCTAAAATGTGGTAAAGGCGAAACTTTTTAGCATAAGTTTCTCCCACTAGAAATTTCTACGATGTAGAAAATTTCTTTTAAGTTTAACTGCAACTAGCGTCGCAGAACGTACGAAAAAAATTAATCTTCAACTTTAATTACTTGATTAAGTTGTACAGTAACGTTACTAGGTCTGTGACCGACCATAGCAATAAGAACAGTAACTGTGCCTTCAGCTATGTTTATTTCTTGAACAGGACCTGAAAGGCCATCCATAACTGTTCCAGCAATACGAACAGTATCACCAACTTCAAAGTCAACTTCGATAATAGGTTTTTGACCCTCTTTAGAAAGTCCAACGCCCATAGCGATAACTTCTTCTTCAGTTATAGCAGTAGGTTTCTTAGGGTCTGTGCCAACGAAACCAGTTACACCTCTAATACTTTTAACTATGTGCCAAGTATCATCAGTATAAATCATTTTAAGAAGTACATAACCTGGGAAAGTTTTTCTTTCTACTTCTTTAGCCTTGCCCTTAGTAATCTCAGTAACAGTTTCACTGGGAACAATAACGGCTTGGATTAAATCTTCAAGACCTCTGTTCTTTATAACCGTTTCGATACTTTGTGCAACCTTGTTTTCATATCCTGAATAAGTATGGATAACGTACCATTTTGCCGATTCTGACATTATAAAACCTCCGTGCTAACCGAAACGAATACTATTTAGTAGTTCCTATGTTAAGGATTAGCTGTAATAACTTAAATAGTCCAGTATCTAACAAGCCAACAAATATTCCCATTAGTACTATAGAACCAAGTACTACAGATGTGTTGTTGATAACTTTCTTCTTGCTAGGCCAAACAACCTTTTTAAATTCACTCTTTAAATCCTTAAAATATTTAGCTACCTTGTTAGGCTGTTTCTTTTTTGAGTCCTTTGCCTTAGACTTATTAGAATTCTTGTCCTCGGACTTTTTGGTGGTCGTAGACTCTTTTATATTCTTAGGCATAGAGCGACCTCCAACTACTTAGTTTCCTTATGAAGAGTGTGTTTCTTACAGAACTTACAATATTTATTCATTTCGAGTCTGTCTGGGTCATTCTTCTTGTTCTTTTTAGTGTTGTAATTACGTTGTTTGCACTCAGTACAAGCAAGTGTGATTTTTACTCTCATTATTGGCACCTCCTGTTTTGATTAACCCACATAACATAACATTATATGGACAGATTACTAGATAGTATGGGTTTTAAATACCATCTTGTAACCTTACGATTTTTAATGTGTTTTTAGTATTTTTTATCATAAAACTACAAAAAAATACACCCTCTTTATAGAAGGCAAGTATATTATATCATATATTAGGCAATATGTCAAGTGATTTTTTTAAATTTCATGGAAAATAAAAATTTCCCCATGTAAGCCATGGGGAAACTATATATTATATCAAACTGTAAAGTTCAAACTACTTTTGGTCCTTAATTGCAGCTTGTGCAGCAGCTAGACGAGCGATTGGAACTCTAAATGGTGAGCAAGATACATAAGTCATACCTAGAGTATGGCAGAATTCAACAGATGATGGGTCACCACCGTGTTCACCACAGATACCAATGTGCATATCTGGACGAACAGACTTACCTAATTGAATAGCCATCTTCATTAGCTTACCAACACCAACTTGGTCTAACTTAGCGAATGGGTCGCTTTCGAAAATCTTAGCATCATAGTAAGCATTTAAGAACTTACCAGCGTCATCACGAGAGAAACCATAAGTCATTTGAGTTAGGTCGTTAGTACCAAAGCAGAAGAACTCAGCTTCCTTAGCGATATCATCAGCAGTTAGAGCAGCACGAGGAATTTCAATCATAGTACCAACTTCATACTTAAGGTCAGCACCAGCAGCAGCGATAACATCATCAGCAGTCTTAACAACAACGTCCTTAACGTACTTTAATTCCTTAACTTCGCCAACTAGTGGAATCATAATTTCAGGAACTATAGTCCAATCTGGGTGCTTCTTAGCAACGTTGATTGCAGCCTTAATAACAGCCTTAGTTTGCATAACTGCAATTTCAGGATATGTTACTGCTAGACGACAACCACGGTGACCCATCATAGGGTTAAATTCGTGTAGAGATGCAATGATATTCTTGATAGTTTCAACAGACTTACCTTGAGCATCTGCTAGAGCCTTAATATCTTCTTCTTCAGTAGGAACAAATTCGTGTAGAGGTGGGTCTAAGAAACGAATAGTAACTGGGCAACCTTCAAGAGCTTCATAAAGAGCCTCAAAGTCAGCTTGTTGCATAGGTTCAATCTTAGCAAGAGCAGCTTCTCTTTCTTCAACAGTATCGGAGCAAATCATTTCACGGAAAGCACCAATTCTTTCAGGGTCGAAGAACATGTGTTCTGTACGGCAAAGACCAATACCTTCAGCACCTAACTCTCTAGCCTTCTTAGCGTCAGCAGGAGTATCAGCGTTAGTTCTAACCTTAAGAACTCTGTACTTATCAGCCCAAGCCATAATTCTACCAAATTCACCAGCGATAGTAGCGTCAACAGTTGGGATAATACCATCGTAGATGTTACCAGTAGAACCATCGATAGAGATGTAGTCACCTTCAACGAAAGTCTTACCAGCAAGTTCAAACTTCTTGTTAGCTTCGTCCATCTTGATATCGCCACAACCAGATACGCAACAAGTACCCATACCACGAGCAACTACTGCAGCGTGAGATGTCATACCACCACGAACTGTTAGAATACCTTGTGCAGCCTTCATACCAGTGATATCTTCTGGAGAAGTTTCTAGTCTAACTAGAACTACCTTTTCACCTTTTTCAGCCCAAGCAACAGCGTCATCAGCAGTGAAAACAACCTTACCACAAGCAGCACCAGGAGATGCACCTAAGCCCTTACCCATAGGAGTAGCAGACTTTAAAGCCTTAGCATCGAATTGTGGGTGAAGTAGAGTATCTAAGTTTCTAGGGTCAATCATAGCAACTGCTTCTTGTTCAGTCTTCATACCTTCGTCAACAAGGTCACAAGCAATCTTTAGAGCAGCTTGAGCAGTTCTCTTACCGTTACGGCATTGTAGCATAAATAGTTTACCGTTTTCAACAGTAAATTCCATATCTTGCATATCGTGGTAACGGTCTTCAAGAATACCACAAACTTCTACAAACTTTTCATAAGCTTGAGGGAACTTGTTAGCCATTTCAGCGATAGGCATAGGAGTTCTAACACCAGCAACAACGTCTTCACCTTGAGCGTTAGTTAAGAATTCACCCATTAACTTCTTTTCACCAGTAGCAGGGTCACGAGTAAATGCAACACCAGTACCGCAATCATCACCCATGTTACCGAAAGCCATAGCTTGAACGTTAACAGCAGTACCCCAAGAGAAAGGAATATCATTATCACGTCTGTAAACGTTAGCTCTTGGGTTATCCCATGAACGGAATACAGCCTTGATAGCACCAATAAGTTGTTCCTTAGGGTCATCTGGGAAGTCTGCACCAATCTTAGACTTATATTCAGCCTTAAATTGAGAAGCAAGTTCCTTTAGGTCTTCAGCAGTAAGTTCAACGTCTTGAGTAACGCCTCTGTCTTCCTTCATCTTATCGATTAATTGTTCAAAGTACTTTTTACCAACTTCCATAACTACGTCGGAGTACATTTGGATAAATCTTCTATAGCAGTCCCAAGCCCATCTAGGATTGTTAGACTTTTCAGCAATAGTATTAACAACAGTTTCGTTAAGACCTAGGTTAAGAATAGTATCCATCATACCAGGCATAGATGCTCTAGCACCAGAACGTACAGAAACTAATAGTGGGTTTTCCTTATCGCCAAACTTCTTACCAGTGATTTCTTCCATCTTAACGATATATTCGTTAATTTCAGCCATTATTTCATCACTGATACCGTTGTTTTCATAGTATTGAGTACAAGCCTCAGTAGTGATTGTAAAACCTTGTGGAACTGGTAGACCAATATTAGTCATTTCAGCTAGGTTAGCACCTTTACCACCAAGAAGTTCTCTCATGTCAGCATTACCTTCAGAGAATAGGTAACAATATTTGTTTGCCATTGGTAAATTACCTCCAAAAATTTTTTTATAACTATTTCAACGTAGATACATTAAAGCCATAATACATTACACTATAGTTTTAACACATAGTACTGATTACAGTACCTACAGTTGAAAATTTTTTCATAGTGATAATAATAATTATCCTTATTTTTAGTTTACCATATTCATAGAAATTTGTCAACTAATAATTATGAAAAAATTAATCTCCAAACTAGATACTCTGCCCATTGTGTAAAACATATATCCTAATAGACAAAAATATATATTATGTATCGTGGATTAATTATATATACTACTAATATTTGTGTATTTTTCACAAAAATTTATTTTAGTTTAAATGTTACAAATATACTATTGAAAATTTCATTAAAAAATGCGATAATATATACATACTTTATATATATACTATAACTAACATTTTGAAAGGTAGGTTTTTTATATATGAACAATGTTATTATTTTGGCTGGTGGACAAGGTAAACGTATGAAAGCTGATATGCCTAAACCTATGTTTAAAGTTCTTGGCGAACCAATGCTTGAATGGGTTATAAAATCTTGTGAACACGCAGGACTTTCTAATATATGTATAGTTAAAGGCTATATGGCTGAGATTATCGATGATTACATAGATGGCAGATATCAAACTGTATTACAATCCGAACGTTTAGGAACAGGTCATGCAGTTATGCAAGCCATTCCATTTATGAAAGAGAACATCAATGGAAATACTTTAGTACTATGTGGTGATGCTCCTTTTATCGATGAGGTTACTATTAAGAAATCTTTAGAACTCCATGAAAGTGAAAATAACTCTGTAACTGTAATAACTTCTATGATAGAAAATCCTAAAGGCTATGGCAGAATAGTTCGTGATGGTAACTCAATAACTTCCATAGTTGAAGAAAAGGACGCTACTATAGAACAGAAGCAAATCAATGAAGTAAATTCAGGTGCTTACTGGTTCAAAACTGCCGATTTAATAGAATACCTTGGAGAACTTACTCAAAATAATGCTCAAGGCGAATACTATCTAACTGATAGCGTTTTCATTGCTATAAATAAGGGTAGACGTGCTAACGCTTATCTTTCAGAAAATCCTAACGTGGTACTAGGTGCTAACGATAGAAAAGGTCTACTTGCTCTAAATGAGGTCGCTAGAATGGACGTTATCGAAAAACATCTTGAAAACGGCGTTGAATTTATATGTACTGATGGCGTTATTATCGGTCGTGATGTCAAAATAGGTGTAGGTACTGAAATAAAACAAGGTTGTACACTATCAGGAAATACTATAATCGGTGAAGATTGCGTTATTGGTCCTAACTGCTTACTAAACGATACTATTGTAGGTAACAATACTATCTTGAATAGTGTGCAATCTAATCAAGCGTTTGTAGGCAACAGCGTCAAGATTGGTCCATACGTTCAACTTAGACCTAACTCAACTATCCATGATAACGTTAAGATTGGCGATTTCGTAGAGATTAAAAACTCTACTATTGGCGAAGGTACTGCAGTTGCTCACCTAACATACATCGGCGATAGCGACGTTGGTAAACATGTAAACTTCGGTTGTGGTTGCGTAACCGTCAATTACGATGGTAAAGTTAAAAATCGTTGTGTTATTGGCGATAACTGTTTTATTGGTTGTAATACTAATCTAATTGCACCAGTAAAGCTAGGTAAGGGCGTATATACTGGTGCTGGTTCTACAGTAACTAAAGATGTTCCAGACTTCGCTTTGGCTATAGAAAGAGCTCCATTTAAGATAAAAGACGGTTATAGTCTTAAAAAGCTAGGCGACAAGGCAGAGTTATAATCATGGCTGAAGATATTAAACGTGGTTTCGTTCCTAACGATATTAAAGATTTCTCACCTAAAAGTATTGAAACTTTAAAAGTCGCTAGTTCCGATATTTTAGCTATCATAGATAGAGGATATCCTATAAAGAGTGTATCCACATTTGTAGGAAATCATTATCAACTATCGGAACGACAGAGGTTGGCTCTAGTTAGAGCTATCTCCCCTACTGTAGATGTACAATCACGCTTAGATAAACTTATATCTACTACTTGCGATGGCTCTACTGTCTACTTAGATGGTCTAAACGTAATCATAACCTTAGAAACTATGCTATCTAAGACCACTTTAATTAGGTGCATGGACGGAACTATTAGAGATTTATGTAGTCTGCGTGGTACTTACAGACTTATCCAAAATACCGATATGGCTATAAAGTTAATAGGTGACGAACTTTCTAACTTAAAGATATCTAAAGCCATGTTTTACTTAGATAGTCCTGTATCTAATACTGGTAGACTAAGTCAACGTATCTATGAGGTTTTAAAAGACTATCCATTTAATGTGGAAGTTGAACTTGTTCCAAATGCGGACGTTATTTTAGAAAAGCAATCTTATGTAATAACATCTGATGCAATTATACTTAACCATTGCAAAAGCTGGATAAATTTAGTATCTGAAATAGTGCGTAAACATTACCCCGATACTAACATTATAAACTTTATTCAATAAACGATTATAAATCATTGGGATATCTATTTAACGATATCCCGTGATTTTTCATATATCAATATCGACAAGGAGGACTTTTTTATGAGTATTTTCGACGCTTTTAAAAAGATTGAAAGTAATACTTTAAATACTAATTCTAAACCAGATTATATTGTGGTTGGTTTAGGTAATCCCGATACTAAATACTTGAATACTCGCCATAATGCTGGTTTCATGGCTATAGATATGATATCTAAAGAGTATAACGTTCAAGTAAATAGAATAAAATTTAAATCACTTTGTGGAAACGCTATCATAGGAGATAAAAACTGTCTACTTATGAAACCTACTACTTATATGAATAACAGTGGTCAAGCCGTTCAAGAGGCTATGAACTTCTACAAAGTGCCTATTGAAAATGTTATAGTAATATATGATGATATATCACTTGAACCATCTAAGTTGCGTATTAGACGCAAAGGTTCGGACGGTGGGCACAACGGAATTAAAAGTATAATATATCTAACTGGTGCGGATACCTTCCCTAGAATTAAATTGGGCGTTGGCAAAAAACCTCACCCAGATTACAACTTAGCCGATTGGGTGCTATCTAACTTCAACCCAAATGAATTGGAACTTATGAAAACATCTTGTAGTAACGCCGTAAGGTGCGTAGAGTTGATAGTTCAAAATAAAATCGATGAGGCTATGAATAAGTATAACTCTTAAGATTATATCCATTTGATTGCTTTTTAAAAGGATTTATTACTATGAAAAAATCTAAATTAACTGTACTAGTTCCATCATTGCTAGATAATCATTTTCCACTTTTGCAATACGCATTTACATCTAAAGATTATGACATAGTTATGCTCCAAAATGATGGCAAAAATTTGCAATACTTAGGGTTGCAATATACTCACAATGATATGTGTTATCCTCTACTTTTGATAGTCGGTCAAATGCTAGATACTCTACAAAATAACTCTTACGATTTAAATAATACTGTATTCTTGATGGCTCAAGGTGGCGATAACTGTAGAGGTTCTAATACTATACATCTAATGAGAAAGGCTCTTAAAAAGGCTGGTTATGATGTTCCAGTTATATCGTTGAACTTCGTGGGCTTGGAAGATGGCTTTAAGTTTAAGTTTGACATATCTATGATATTTAAAAGTATTATGGCTATAATGTACGGCGATTTATTAATGTTGATTAAAAATCAAATTGAACCCTATGAACTAAATAATGGCGAAACCTCTAGGAAACTTCAAGAATGGTATTTAAAGTTAAAAGATGTAATCTTAAATACTAAGTATCTGCATAAAGATAGATTAAAGCAATCTTTTAAGAGTATCATAGATGATTTTAAATCCATACCTTGCGATTACTCTAAAAAAACCATAAAGGTGGGCATAGTCGGAGAACTATATACTAAATACTGTCATATAGGCAACTGGAATGTAGAAAAGTTTCTATTAAATCAAGGGTGCGAAATAATGTCTAATGGATTTTCTTGGTACATAATATACTACATAGATACTCACTTAAAAGAAGGTAATCCTTTAAAGTATGGATATCTATTTGCTAAAAAGTACTTTGAAAGCGTTCAAGATATACTAGTTAATATCTTACACGATAACGGTTTTAAATGCTTAGATACCTACTCTAGTTTTAAAGAAAAATCTTATAAGTACTTCGACAGAGTTTGCGATATCGGTGATGGTTGGCTAATTAGTGCTGAAATTTGCAACCTATCACTAAATGGATATAAAAAAATCTTGGGATTGCAACCTTTTGGGTGTATGGCAAATCACGTTTGTGGCAGAGGAATATACTCATCATTGCAACGTAAGTTAGATAACACTCAAATAGTAAGCATCGACTACGATGCCAGTGGAACAGAAGTAAACGTTAGAAACAGAATTAAAATGCTCTTAGATTTCTAACTCATTAGGAGGTGTATTTTTTTATGAATATTTTTAAACAAGTAGCTGAAAGTTTGCCATCATTTAAAGAATTGAAATCTTCTTTAGATGTAGGTATTAAAAGTATATCCATAGAGGGTTTATCTCAAATACATAAGGCTAACTATCTGTTAGGATTGGCTGACGACGATAAAACATCTTTAATAATAACCGATAGCGAAGTAAATGCTAAAAAACTCTGCGAAGATATCAACCGATTAAACAATTCAGAAATAGCTTGTCTATTGCCATCAAAGGAGTTCTGTTTTATAGATACAGAAAGCATATCTAGAGAATACGAACACGCTAGATTAGGTACTCTAACTAAGAGTATAACTAATCAATGTAAGTATATCATTGGTGGTGTGGAAGCTATACTTCAAAAGACTATCCCAAAAGAAGTATTACTAGATAATACTCTAAAGATATCTACTGGTGATAGCATTACTTTAAATGAACTATCTAAACTACTGGTAAATAACGGCTACGTTCGTGCAGAAAAGATTGAAGGTTATGCTCAGTTTTCCATTAGGGGCGATATCGTGGATATTTTTCCTCCTAATGAGGAAAATCCTGTAAGAATTGAACTCTGGGGAGAAGATATAGACACCATATCCTACTTTGATATAGATACTCAAAGACGTATCGACAGTATAGATTGCGTTACCGTTCCACCTGCTAAAGAAAGCGTATTCAACAAAGATTTTCTACTAAGTAAGTTGAAATCTTTAGCAGATATCCATTCAGGCGATTTTCAAAACTATGTTATTAAAGATATCCAAAGATTAAATAGTCAACTTGCAGATATTCCAACTATTGACAGATACTTTTCTATACTATATCCAAACTTAGACGATACTATTTTTAGCTATATTGATGGTTTTGTATGTATATCGGAATATGATGACTGTAAAAATTATGCTAAAAATCTATGGATACAAGTCGCTGAAGATATGCGTCAAAGTATCAACGATGGCTTTATAGTTAAAGAACTCTGCAACTATATATTAGAGTTCCCTCAAATGATTTCTTATGTGGAACAGTTTAATATTCTACATATGACTAAGTATAATCAAACTAGTAATGAGGATATCTTATTTAACAAGACTATCCAAACTTACGCAGTGCAGACTTCTCTTTGGAACGGCGATACATCGGAACTTATTGAAAACCTAAACATATTGATTAAAGATGACTTTAGCATAATATTAATGGCTGGTAACGATAAAACATCTCCTATTATTGCAGAAGATTTACAGAATAAAGGTATTCCATGTGATTTATATTCTCAAGGTCACAAACTATCTACTGGTAGAGTGCTACTGCTTAGTGGAAGTGTATCAGCAGGATTTGAATATCCAAATATAAAAGTGTGTCTAGTAAGTCAAAATAGAGCCTCAGCATTTGAAAACTCTAAAGTTAGAACTAAAAAGAAAAGAAAAAAAGCTCAAGAAGAAATAAAAGCACTTTCGGATATAGCTATCGGAGATTTAGTAGTTCACGAAAATTACGGCATAGGCAGATTTATTGGCGTTAAACAAGATACCTTTGAGGGAATTGTCAACGATTATATAACTATCCAATATGCTGGTAAAGATGTTCTTTCCATACCTATAACTCAATTAGATATGGTATCACGATACATGGGTGGAAAAGATGGTACAGAAGTAAAGTTAAATAAGCTATCCACTAACGAATGGCAACGTACTAAGAATAAAGTTAAAAAATCGGTTCAAAATATGGCAGAAGAATTGATTAAATTGTATGCTAAACGTGAACAATCTAAAGGGTTTGCGTTCTCACCAGATGGCGATATGCAACTGGATTTTGAAAAACGTTTCCCTTATGTAGAAACAGATGACCAACTTCAAAGTATTGTAGAAATTAAATCCGATATGGAAAAAGAACGTCCTATGGATAGACTTCTTTGTGGTGATGTAGGCTTTGGCAAAACTGAAGTTGCTCTAAGAGCAATATTTAAATGTATCTACGATGGAAAACAAGCTGTAATATTAGTTCCAACTACTGTATTAGCGTATCAGCACTTTCAAACTTGCTTGAAACGTTTTGAAGGTTTTCCTATTAAGGTCCAACTTTTATCCCGATTTAGAACCCCTAAACAACAAGAACAGATTATTGAAGAACTCTATCAAGGCGAAATAGATTTGATTATTGGAACTCATAGACTAGTACAAAAAGACGTCCACTTTAAAGATTTAGGTCTTGTAATAATAGATGAGGAACAACGTTTTGGTGTTGCTCACAAAGAAAAGTTTAAAAAGGCTTTCACTGGTGTAGATGTTCTAACGTTATCGGCAACGCCTATACCTAGAACCTTAAACATGGCTATGACTGGTATTCGTGATATGTCAGTTATTGAGGAAGCCCCTCAAGATAGACACCCCGTACAGACATACGTCATAGAAAGAAATATGGGCATAGTGGCTCAAGCGTTGGCTAAAGAGTTAAAACGTGGAGGTCAAGCATACTTTGTACACAATCGTATAGATACCATAGCATCGGTTACGGCTGAACTTAGAGAGTTCTTGCCAGATGCTAAAATAGTCTTTGCACACGGTCAAATGTCGCATGAACAGATATCGGATATTTGGGAACAACTTATGGACGGTGAAATAGATATCTTAGTATCTACTACCATTATCGAAACTGGTATAGACGTTCCTAACGTCAATACCATAATCATAGACAATGCCGATTGCTTTGGATTATCTCAACTATACCAGTTAAAAGGTCGTGTAGGACGCTCCAACAGACGTGCCTACGCTTATATGATGTATGCTCCTAACAAGAGTATATCTGCCGACTCCCAAAAACGCTTAGATGCTATTAAAGAGTTTACTCAATTTGGAAGTGGTTTCAAAATTGCTATGCGTGATTTGGAAATCCGTGGTGCTGGAAGTATCTTAGGAGGAAGTCAGCATGGACACATGGAGGCTGTAGGTTATGAACTGTATATAAAGTTACTATCACAAGCAATATCAGAGGAACGTGGTGAAGTGCCTATTAGAAAGGTTGAAGATTGTACTATGGATATCCATATAGATGCGTACATTCCTAACGATTACATAACTAGTATTGCTCAACGTTTAGATATATATAAGCGTATAGCTACAATATCCACTATTGAACAAAAATCCGATATGGTAGACGAACTAATCGACCGTTATGGAAATCCTAACAAGGTGGTTTTAAACTTAATAGATGTATCTTATGTTAGAAACAGAGCCTCTATATTAGGAATACATTCCATATCGTTACACGACAATTGGATAAACTTCTATTCTAACTTCTTAGATGATACTACTATAAGCAATCTAAACAAAAAGTTTAAAGGCAGATTCTGTTCTAATTTGAATACTTCCAAAAAGTTTATAACCATCAAGTTAGATAAGTCAGAAAAACCAATCCAATTGATAGAAAGCGTTCTAGATACTTTTTAAGAGTATCAAAAAAAGGTAACTAATCTAATAGATTAGCTACCTTTAATTTTTTTAAGTCAAACTATCTTTGAAAACCTCCACCAGAGTGAGTTCCACCACCACTAGAAGTATGTGTATCAGTATCGCTAGGTTTTGCAGACTTTGTAGTGTAAGTTCGTAGAAAAACGTCCTTACGCTGAGTAAATTGGACACCACCATCTTTAGTATATGTAGAAGCATCTGTAGTAGCATGGAACTTATACGTACTAGCTATTACACAGCAAGTTATCACACTAACCACTAAGCCAACTAAAAAAGATAGTCCTATTTTTACTCCAGTAGACATAGGTTGCGATTGTTCGGAAACTACTAAGTCGCCGAAGTTTTGTATACAACCATAGAAGTCCAAATCGTCACCAGTTAGATACCTTCCACTAGTATTTTGAAGTATATAGTCTATGGTATCTTGTGAATAGTAATCTATAGCCGTACCACTACAAGATAACCAATCATAGTTATCATTCATATTTATTAGGTATAGTATGGAGTTAGAGTTCTTACCAAATAGATTTTCCTCATATACATCAGCGAAGTCCATAGCACCTGATTTATTGGTTTCATCACTTATTACTACTGCTATATTTACGTTAGCCTCTAGGGATTTTTCTAACAGATAGTTAGTAAGTTCTTGATTTTCTGTATCAGTAAGAACGCCATAATCATCGCAGATAACAGCAGAATACTCATCAGCAGATACTACTATTCCAGATATACTAAACATAGAAATAATCACGCTAAAAAGTACTACCATATGATTTTTTAGTTTAAATATCATAATATTAGACCTCCTAGCAATGTGATTATTAAGGTTATAGCTATGCCTAATGCCACAAGTTTAATCTTGCTCAGTGGAAGTATTCCCGCAACTTTGCCCGATTGCCCATTTACTACAAAAGTGTAAAACTTATTTTGATATTTATAGTTTAAAAACCATACGGGCATTAGAGTATATTCCCAATCGGTTTTTAAGATATCTATTTTTTTATTCGATACTACTATAGACGTATATTTACGAGCATCTTTTTCAAGGATATCTATAGCACTTTTTTCCACACGTTCTTTTATTTTTGGAAAGACTTCCGATTTAGTGACATCATACTTATCAGCATAGAAGCCACTCAAATAGGACATGGAAAATGGTTTTAACTTAGAGTAATCAAAAGGTTCAATAGCTTGTAAGAGAGCGTCATCAATCTTTTTTTCTGCATCGTTAGGAACGCCCTTAAAGTTGATTTTAGCTTCTCTAATTACGCTGTACTCATCAGTTTTAGTATAGTTGTAACTGCTATCCGACCAAGTTTTGACTTTCTTACCTATACCTTGCATATATGAGTTAGTTTTACAATCGGCTAACCAAAACGGAACGTACAGACCAGTCATCTTTTCCAAAGTTTTTTTAGAGTTGAAATCGGAAGGAGTAAACTTTTTCTTACCACACCAATCCTTAAAAATCTGTTCAGCACGATTTCTATCTATGTTAAAAGGTAGAACTCTGTTAGGTTTGTAATCACCCGATAACCTTCCCTTTAAGGTTACTGGATTATGACAGTAACAACAGAACGTAGCAGAAGTTTGCTCATCTGCGACAATTTCAGCACCACAACTATTACATATGTATAGATTGTTATGTTCTGCAAAGTCATCATTAGATTGAGTTTCATCAACGTTTTGTGAAAGGTCAGAGTTTTCAATTTCTGAATAGATATCTTCAATCTGTTGTTGAGTAAAAAAAGATTGACACCATTCACAATCATAGCCTTGTTTTTCAGGTGAAAATCGAATATCTCCACCACAATTAGGGCACTTATATTGTACTGTATTTGCCAAAAGCACACCTCCCAAGCATCATAATATTATTAAATTAACTTCTTTTTTTGCCACAATTCATACAGAAGTTGCCAGTGTTAGTTGCTCCACATGAACAAACCCACTCAGCAGATGGCTTTTTGCTACCACAATTCATACAGAAGTTACCTGTATTTGTAGTGCCACATGAACAAGTCCATTCACCAACTGGAGTTGGTTTCTTTTTGCCACAGTTCATACAGAAGTTACTAGTATTTGAAGTTCCACATGAACAAGTCCAAGAGTTTGCAGAGTTCTGTTGTGGTTGAGGTCTTTGCTGAGCTTGAGGAATATTCTGTACAAATGCTCCAGAAGTTCCCATAGCCATATTCATACCCATAAAGCCGTTTACTGCTCCATTAGGATTCGCCCCAGCAGATTGCAAACCTTGTGCTATTGAACTATTCATATAACCTGCACTAACGGTAGGGTCGCCCATCATAGCACCTTGATTTCTCATATTTATTAGACGTTTACTATCATCATCGTAGTTTATAGATGCTATTCCTACTGATGCTACTTCTATACCTCTTGAATTAGTCCAATCCTCATCAAGACACTTTGCCATGTACTTAGATAGTTCCATACCCTTTGAAGCTATTGCAGATATTCTAATACCATCTACGGACATTTGTGCTATTGCAGATTGTAATGCACACATAAACTCATCAAGGTATTGAGAATTTATATCTGCAATATCCACTGTAGATTTATTCTTAGGAACAGCCTCAGCAAAGAACTTTAAAGGGTCTACAATCTTTATGGAGTATGTACCAAAACATCTTAAAAATAGTTCAGAGTTATAAAAGTTATCAAAGTAGTTTAAAGGAGTTTTAGTTCCGAACTTAATGCCTTTAATCTCTTGTAGATTTATATAGTAAACTTCTTGCGACTGCGATGGTTGACCTCCAAACTTAATCCTTGAAAAAGTATCACTTATAGCACTTTTCAACTCACCATTGAACATAGATGGTGAACTGGATAAGTTTACTGTATAGTAACCTTCTTCAGCTGAATAGTCTACTATTCTTCCACCGTCCACAAGGAGCATCATTTGATTTACCCCTACATGAATTACAGAACCATTAGATATAATGTTACTAGTACCCCTCTTATTAGATGACCTCTTATTAGATACTTGCACACCTTTACACATAACAGTAGTATCGCTCATAGATGATGGTTCAATTACTTCTAGCCATTGGTCAGCAAGACCTCCGCCAATTGCACCAACTGTTGATTTAATTATACCCATAGAAAAACCTCCAATTATAGAATTTATATAATAATCTAAGTATATATAGCAACTTTTTTATTATAACTATATAATAACATATGATATTATATACTGTCAATATTAATCCAAGATTAAAAATACACAAAAATACCATGGAATTTTCTATAAATAAAAAATATTTAATACACCCACTAGATGTATTTTTCTATTGACACAAGCATAATATTATGATACAATTATAAGATTCGCATAAGGGAGTAGTCAGCCTATTAACTTTTTTAGGAAATAAGTCAACATACTGATTTTTTATAAAAAATCTGGCTTATAGTAAATGGCAAGACTTATGTATAGCTGTACTTATATCTTGTTTAATAATTGAACGACATCAAGTGCAGTTGTACTTGATTTTTTTATTATATATCAAAAAAGGAGCTTTTTTATGGGAATTGTTGAACTTTTATTGTTGGCTATCAGCTTATCTATGGACGCTTTTGCAGTATCGGTCTGTCAGGGGCTTAGCATGGATAAAATTAATAGGAAAAAAACGTTGATAATAGGTCTTTACTTTGGAGGTTTTCAAGCTATAATGCCACTAATAGGTTGGGCTTTAGGAACTCAATTTGAAAAGTACATAACATCAATAGACCATTGGATTGCTTTTATTCTACTAAGTATAATCGGCGTTAATATGATTATAGAAGCATTAAAAAAAGATGACGAACCAATCGACACCCTTAATGGAAATATTATTAATCATAAAGAACTATTTATATTGGCTATAGCTACCAGCATAGACGCTTTAACTGTTGGAATTATGTTCGCATTTTTAAGAGTAAACGTAATACCATCTGTAAGTATAATAGGAGTCTGTACACTAATACTATCCATGTTGGGAGTATGTATAGGTAATAAATTTGGTTCTAAGTATAAAAATAAGGCAGAGTTCGTTGGTGGATTGGTATTAATTTTAATAGGATTAAAGGTCCTTTTAGAACATCTTGAAATAATACACTTAGCCATATAATACATACGGAATGTTTTAATCGTTCTTTAAAGTTCGGAGTTCGATAGAAGATTATACTTATCAATTTCAACATCATTAGATACTAAACTACTATCGAACTCCGTACAGTTATAGTACAGAAGTTTTCTAAAAGTACCCTCCGATATTATTAGTAGTTCGTTGCCCTCCATAATAAGATTTTCTGCTAATACTTGCTTTTTGGATTTCTTGCCATTAACGTAATCTAAGTATGAACTATTACTCAACAGCAGATAGTCCACCGATTTAATTACATTCTTATATATTTTAGCACCACATTTTTCAAGCATATCCACTATAAAACTTCGTGATATACTTTCAAAAACGCCCTCTAATACGAAGCCTTTATTATTAAATGCATTAAAGTTAAACTTAGAAGTATCTTTAAATCTAGATTTTCTATTTAACATTTGATAACACAAATGTATATTATTACACCAATCGAAGTTATTATCTTGATGATGGTCTAAATCTATGTTTAACTTTCTGCCCAATGTTTGTAAAGACATCTTTTTTATTTTGGGAAATATGTTACTAGCTAACTGTAGAATATCTATATAGTCATTAGTCATAAAGTGCAACGTAGATTTATAATACAAATCGAATATAAAACTATTTTTCAAGATAGCTTTATCAGTTAATATAGGTAAGTCCTCAATAAAGTTTATGTATCTAATAATAGCCTCTTCAAGAGTATATCTAATTATAGAGTTAGGTGTATCACCTCTAACTACTTTTATAAGATAATTGTTAGTAAAGGGCATACACTTCAAACTTATTTCAAAGATATTTTCTTGACTTCTATTTAAAAACACATTATGTTTTACTTTAATAGCTGATATATGCAGTATTTCATCTAAGTGGGAATCAAAACCAGTACAAATAACGTCTAGTACAACATAGTTAGATAACAGATAAAATATATGTTCGCCTTTATACCTAAGATAACGTTTTGTATATGCTATATTGCACACGCTTAGAATATCGATTTCGGAAACAACACATATATTATTTTTGGATATATTATCATATAATAGAGCAATATCCTGATTAGGTTTAAAAAAAACTTTATTATATACTGCATAAGTTTTGCAATCAAGTATTATACAATCAAGGGTATTTTCAAACGCAGATTTAAAATAATATCCTTTAGAATTTTGAACTATCCGTTCGATATCCTTATTGGATAAATAATCCAAATGTCCAAAAATAGCAACTCTTTTGCCTTTAAAATGTGAATATATTAAATTATCGTCATTAGTTAATTCCATAATGTATCCTTCCATAGTCGATATAGTTAGTTGATAGCAGATAAAATATATGCTTTTTTACATGTTTTATTAGTGTATTAGAACACAAAAATTACTCAATATATACTATTTTATCATATGCTTGGATAGTTGTCAATAAATAGACACTAAATAATTGAATTTATATTTTTTATGTGTTATAATAGTAGAAAAATTAACTTAAAGGAAGTGTTATCATGGAAGATAAAACCAACGTTATGCGTCTTTTAGATAAAAAAAAGATACCTTATAAAGTGCATAACCTATATAACATGGGTTACGCTTTGGAAGATATTTCTAAAAAAACTAGTTTTGATATGTCCAATATACTAAATATATCTCCAGATAAGATATTCAAAACTTTAGTTACAGTTGGAAAGTCTAATAATAACTATGTATTTGTAATACCATCTAACAGTGAACTAGATTTAAAAAAATCTGCAAAAGTAGTAGGTGAAAAATCCATAGCCATGGTTAAATCCAAAGATTTACTATCTCTTACGGGATATATTCACGGAGGTTGTTCTCCTATTGGAATGAAAAAGTTCTTTACTACGACTTTCAACGAAACCGCCACACACTTAGATACTATTGTATTCAGTTCGGGAAAAGTGGGCATATTGGTGGAAGTCAATCTTGAAGATATCAAAAAGATAATTAGAATATCTTTTGCTGATATAATAATCTAAAGTGAGGTAAATATGGAAAGTATATACAAAGTATATCACGCCTTAAAAGATAACGTATCTAAAAAGATTATCGGCAAGGATACTATTATAGACAAATGTATAGTAACTCTACTATGCAACGGACATCTTTTGTTAGAAGATATCCCAGGGACTGCAAAGACTACTCTTGCAAAGGCTATAGCCACATCTATTGGAGCAGATTTCAAAAGAGTTCAATGCACCCCTGACTTATTGCCCTCCGATATTTTAGGAATATACTACTACAATCAAAAGACTGGCGAATTTATACTGCGTAAAGGTTCAGTATTTACCAACATACTTCTAGCCGATGAGATTAATCGTACTACCCCTAGAACGCAATCCAGTTTGCTAGAATGCATGGAAGAAAAACAGGTTTCTATAGATGGCGATACCTATTCACTAGACAGTCCATTCTTTGTGATAGCTACTCAAAACCCAATAGAAAGTTTTGGAACGTATCCATTGCCAGAGGCTCAATTAGATAGATTTTTTATGTGTCTAAGTTTAGGATATCCTAACAGACAAGCTGAAGATTTAATCTTAAAAGAGTTCACTAATAGTAGTCTAAACTATCCACTTAAAGAGGTAATATCCATACAAGATTTACTACAAGCACAAAAAGATATCCAAAATATAAGTATTTCTGATGACGTTAGAAAGTATATATTAGACCTTGTATCCAATACTAGAAGTAACAAAAATATTCAACTGGGAGTTAGTACTAGAGGTGCTATAGCTTTAATGAAAGCATCTCAAGGAGTGGCTGGTATAAACGGTCGAAACTTTGTCTGTCCTGAAGATGTTCTGTACATCTTTAAAGATGTAATATCACATAGAATACTAGTACTAAACAATACACTAGAAACTAAAGATGCTATTATTAAAAACATCATAGAAAGCACTTGTGTACCAAAATAACTCAAAGGTGGAATTTTAATCTATGAAATATTTGATATCTAAAGAGGGTATTATCCTTAAAGAACCTATTTTTAGCCTTTCCCAAACCTTAGACTGTGGTCAAGCATTTAGATGGTCGCAACTAGATGACATCACTTGGCACGGATACGCTTTAAACGACTATCTAATGCTTAAACAGTTAGACGATGGTATTCTATTTGCAAACATCACTGAAGATGCTTTTCTATCCAAATGGGTGGAGTACTTCGATTTAAACACCGACTACGAACTTCTAAAAGAAAAGTTCTGTAATACCGACGATACTCTTAAAAAGGCTTGTCAATTTGCATCTGGAATAAGACTTCTAAAACAAGATGCTTGGGAATGTTTAATATCTTTTATAATATCGCAGAACAACAACATTCCTAGAATAAAGTTAATAATATCTAGGTTATGCGAACACTATGGAGGTTTTCCATCAGTTGAACAGATGAAAGACGAAACTGTAGAAAGTTTAGCATATCTAAAAGCAGGTTTTAGAGCTAAGTATATAGTAGATGCTATCCAAAAAGTATACTCTAAACAAGTGGACTTACAAAAGGTATCTACTATGGACATTCAAGACGCTAGAAATGAACTCATATCGATTAAAGGCGTGGGTGCTAAAGTTTCGGAATGTGTACTTCTATTCGGAATGTACAAAACAGAGGCTTTTCCTATAGACGTTTGGATAAAACGTGTATTACAACAATATTATCCTAATGGATTTCCAACTTCATTGTATGAATATCAAGGAGTTGCACAACAGTTTCTTTTTCACTACATTAGAAACTTAGAAGGGAGCAAAAATTAATGAGAGCAACTATTAAAGATGTAGCTAGATATGCAGGTGTATCTGTAGCTACGGTATCTAGAGTACTCAATGGTAGCGATAACGTTAAGGAAACTACTAGAAAGATAGTAAACGAAGCAATTCAAAATTTAGATTATGAACCTAACTATCTAGGTAGAAATCTAAGAAAGAGCGAAACTAATACTATATTGGCTATAGTTCCTAGTATAGAACACACTTACTATAGCGGAATACTTCAAGGTATTGCCGAAAAGGCTCACGTTTTAGGCTACGATATAGTTATAAGTTTCAGCAATAGCGATGAAAAAACTGAAGAACGTCTAATGGGAATGCTATCCAATAGAACCGTGGACGCCGTAATACTATTGGGTACTAGGCTAGATACTCAACTTTTAGATACTCTTAATGAAAAGTATTGTATATCGTTATGTTGCGAACGTACTGAAAGTAATAATATATTAACTCTAACTGTCAACGATGAACAAGCATCTTATGATGCTACATCTTACTTAATAGAGTTAGGTCATACTAACATTGGAATGGTATCCATAGGCATTGAAGGAGAAACTATCTTCTCTGCTTTGGATAGAGAAAAGGGTTATAAAAAGGCTCTTAAAGACCACAACATTCCTTTTGATGAACGCTTAATATATCGTGGAAGTTATGACTACTCTAGTGGCGAAAAGGCTATGGAATACTTCCTAACTTTAGAAAACGTTCCTACTGGAGTGTTTGCGATATCCGACCTATTAGCCATGGGAGTAATTAGAAAAGCTATTGAGAACAATCTATGTGTAGGTAAAAAGTTCTCTGTTATGGGCTTTGATAACATATCTTTGTCGGAAACGTTCATTCCTAGTATAAGCACCGTTGAGCAACCTTGCAAACAGATTGGAAACGATATCCTTAATATGACTGTAGACAATCTAATTAAAAAAGATACTCATACTGGTAGGCATTTCGCTAAACATAGACTAGTCTTCCGTGAAAGTACTCAAAAAGATTAACTATACAAATATTTAGTATATATGTACATATATAGGTAAAAATATTGTAACAGTTTTATATTAAAAATTCTTGACTTTTCCAACAAAAAAGAGTATAATCTATAATAGAAAATTTTTATTGGAGGATATTTAATCATGAATATTAAAAAATTCGTAGCTGGTATTACCACATTAGCTCTAATGGGTACTACAATGGCTTTTGGTAGCGTTTTCACTGCTAGTGCCGATATAAAAGATACTTATAACTTCTCTCTTATGGGTACTGTTGGCGATGCACAATTTTGGGATAATGATGCCCCTGTAGTTGAAGTTACTGGTGATGGTTCTTATTCTATTGAATTAACTTTTGATAAAACTACAGAATCCAAGAGTGGTACTGGTGCTTTAATCATGTCCACTGATATAAATGCTTTTGACTATGATGAGGGTGGCGTACCTGCTAAAACTGGTATAAATATTACCATAGATAGCATTAAAATCGATGATAAGGAAATTGAATATACTGGCCCTTCTGAAGGTGCTTATACTCTTAATGATGATGGTGCTACTCTACGTTATAACATATATAACGTTTGGGGAAACTCTGTAGAAGATATCAGTTTTGACTTTACAGTTGAAAAAAATATTGTAGTAAACTTCTCTGTATCAGGTCTTGATAGAGATACTCCAGCAGTAACTACTGCTACTGACTTAGTTCCAGGTGCTAGTAACGATAATACTACTACTAGCAAAACAGAAGACAAGGTTAATTACAGTCTATACAATGATATCATTAATAAAGCTGGTTCAACTGTTTCCAATAACGGTTACGATGCTATTCACAATAACTTAGGTTACTACCTATTCGATATCAACGGTGACGGCGTAAAGGAACTTATCATCGCTGATAGTTTTGAATCTGAACTAAATCCAGATGACAACACTAACTATATTTGGGGTTACTATGATATCTACACTATTAAGGATAACAAGGTAGTTGAAATTAAACAAGACCTTCTTGAAGAAGGTGGCAAATCTTTACAGATTGCTCAAGGTACATACCTATCACTAACTGTAGTAGATGGCAAGTTAGCTTATGTAGTATTAAATCCAGATGACAACACTAAGGCATATGCTTTCGTTATCACTGGCTACACTGAGTTGGAAGATGGTTCACTATCATTAACTGGTGAAATACAAACTGGTGATGCTAAAGACTTCTCTGAACTAGAGCTTTACAACTACACTGACAAAACCGTTCTTAATGAACTAACTGGTTCTAAGAATAATAACAATACAAATACAAAAACTACTACATCTACTAAAAAGACAGACTCCCCTGCTACTGGTGATGCTGGTCTAGGTGCTGTTGCAGTTGCATTCGGTGCTGCTGGTCTATCTGCATTTGTTCTTAGAAAGAAAGACTAATTTAGATATACATATATACTTTTAATACAAAGAAGTCTAGTATTATACTAGACTTCTTATTTTATATCCAAAAACAAAAGCGACTAAGATAATCTTTGCTTAGTCACTTTAGTTATGTTTTGTGTTTGTTCACAAATTAGGGATTTTTTATATAGGTTTATTTATTTTTTAATAGAATATTTTTCAAAGCAGTAACATCTACAACGTTTATAGAGTTATCGCCGTTTATATCTGCACTAGATGTACTTAAACTACTAACTCCAAGGATATGCTTTTTAAGAAGTAATAAGTCTAAGTAGTCCACTTTGTTATCATTGTTGATATCTCCAACGGTAGTAGAAGGTTCTATAGGGTCTACTGGTTCGGATTTCTCTTTGTAGTAGATAGTAATAGTCTTATAAGTAACGTTTAAATCCTCGCCCTTTTCAGCCTTTTCAGTAGATGCCCACCAATGTTGAAATTCAAGTTTATTATCAGCGATTTTACCCTCAATAGTTTCTTGATTTGCGTCAGTAAATGAGCCATCAAATTCAACGTCTATAGTATTCGATGCGTTGGTAAACATATAGTTCTTAAATGCCCAAGTGCCACCCTCAAGATTTACACAAATACCTCCACCATATGACCACCATGATGAACCTTGTGTACTAGAAGCATCAGCTTCAATAGATATCTTAGCTATATCGTTAGGATTATCTACATTTAATACTATGTTACCCTTTTCATCAAGATAGTCTGCAACGTTATAAGTAACTTCAGTATACTTTGGAGGTTCTACTGGAGTAGAAATATCAATATTATCGAAAGCGTTAGCATCGTTACTAACCACCACATGAACTACTGACAATGATTGTAAATCCACATCAAAGGAGTTGTTATTAATATCATCTTTAGATAGCTTATCTAAAACTACGATATCGGAAGAACCATCAACGATACCATATACTACAGCACTCTTATAATCTGTAGAGGAGTTTTGTAAGTTTACGGTAGCAACCTCATCATTTTGAGTATCCTTGTTAGTTATAACTATGTTTACTTGACTATCATCAGTACCATCTATAGAGGCGTAAGCATTAGATTTAGAATTATCTTCAATAGAAGTTTCAAGTAAAGTATCCCCAAAATTAGAGCCGTTGCCATCATAGTTAGTGAATAGGTTAATTGCTGAGTATGTATATGGAGAACCATTTTCACAATCCCAGAAAGTAGCCATACCAACGCCATTATCGGCAAAACAACCGAGAGCCTCAGCCTCTACGATAGCACCAGTTATATCATTACCACCATAGAAATCGTATTCCGATATTGATAGCTTAGTATCAGGATAGTATTTATCTATAGCGTTTTGTAGGTTAGGTAGAATAGGCAAATCGCTAGGAAACCATTGTTTCATTTCGCCAATCCAACTGTTTTCGACGTAATTTTCATCGTATAGAGTTCTAACGCCTTGCAAGATACCCTCTTGAGTTTTAGTATCTTGAGCGTAGTAGTGAACATCAAGATAGTCTATTAAACGAGTACCAGCCTCATCACTAGCCTTTTTCATTTCATCAAGATAGTAGTCTACAAACCAGTTGTAATCGCCTTGAGCCTTGATAGTATTCCATTCAGTGTCGCCTAAGTCTTGGGAGTCAAAACTTTTATATGCAAGATATCCCCAAAGAGCAGGGCCAAAGACATCGGCATTAGGGTCTATTTCCTTTACCACCTTAGCCAAATCAGTAGATTTATCTACAATCTCTTGAATACTAGTGCCGTTTGGGTGTAAATATGGGTGAGTATTATTCCAAAGAGCAGGTTCGTTATCCAAGCTATAGCCTTGAATACCTGTAGATGTAGTACTATCACCTAAAGTCTTAACTAGATAGTTTACATATTCGTCCATATATACGGTATTATCTGTTAAATCTGGAGTTAGACTTAAAACGCCATTCTTTCTATTTTCGACCTTATTCCAACGACTAGATGGTGCTACTTCACCCTCCAATACTGAACCATTAGTATCAGCAGCAACATAACCAGCCATCTGTAGAGTAGTGAACTTATAGCCGATATCGTTTTTATTGCAGTAATCGGATAACTTTATAGCACAAGCTCCAGAAGTTGTAGATGTGGACAGATAAGTATCTGAACTATTTTTCCAGTCCTCACCTGCATTAGAATAGTTTGTTTCCCAGTTATAGCCAGTAAATCTATTACCACCTTGACGTGCTACTGTAGTAGTTACTTTTTTAATACTGCTAGGTTCGTTAGTATCGTAGTTTATGCCATATATGTATGGACTAATCTCCTTCTTTTCACCACTAAGATTAACGTTAAACTCTGTCTTATAAGAAGTTCCTTCAGCGTTAGCGTTGATATATCCAACACTAGCGAAAGCACTAGATGTAATTATCAAAGCAGTTAGACAAGCACTAATTCTTGATATTTTTCTATTCATAAGTAAACAAATCCTTTCCTTAAACGTTTTCGTTATTCATTGATATTATAGTATCAAATAAACCTTGAAAAATCCTTGAAATTTTTTTAATATTTTCAACTTTTTCAACAAAAATTTAATCTTATGTGATATAATAATAATATAATATTTTTGGGGGTGACTTCTTTCTATGAAGGTTTTAATAGTAGAAGATGAAAAAGATTTAGCTTGTGTGCTATCAGAAATGCTAAAACAAGAGGGTTATATTGTAAATAAGGTTCACAACGGTATAGATGGCTTAGATTATGCTCTAACTAATACCTACGATGTAATAATCTTAGATATAATGTTACCTCAAATGAACGGTATTGAAGTACTAAAAGAAATCCGTAAGAATGGAATAAACTCATCTGTATTGCTACTTACTGCCAAATCAGAAGTGGAAGATAAGATAAATGGTCTTGATAACGGTGCAGACGACTATCTAACTAAGCCTTTTGTAACTAAAGAGTTCCTTGCAAGAGTTAGAGCGTTATCAAGAAGGAATAATAAACAGTACTTAGGAAATCAACTAACTTTTGGGGATATCTTAGTAGATAAACACAAGCATGAACTCATAAAAGATACTCAAAAGATAAAACTATCACAAAAAGAGTATTCTATATTAGAAATGCTTATAGTAAATAAAGGAAATACTATATCTAAAGAGCAATTTGTTCAAAAAATTTGGGGCTACGATACCGATATAGAATATAATTCTATTGAAGTATACATATCATTTGTGCGTAGAAAGTTAAATGCAATACATTCCAACGTCAAGATTAACACCATTAGAAGTCTTGGTTATGCTTTAGAGGTGTCCAATGGATAAGACTATCTATAAAATTAGAAAAAAGTTCATAATAATGGCTACTATAATATCATTTTGTATAATATCAATGATGGTTATAACTTTAAATCTGCTTATGAACCTTAACTACAAAGACGAAAACAAACTAGTAACCGATATAATATCTCAAACTGCACTAGTAAATACGCCATCAATAGATACGGAAGTATTCTACTTTAAGGATTTAACTCCAGACGTTGATGGCAAATACAAACTACCATCGGTTAATGTAAACAATGTAGATAGAATTATCCTCCATGGAAGTATATCTTCTAAAGATAAGACTGCATCTTGGTATTGTGGTGGTGGTGGCTTGATGTTTAACTTTCAACCATATGATAACAAAAGTATATTGGTTCACAAAGAGTACGTTTTTAACAAAGATATATCTAGTGTTACAGTCGACTTTTCTAACTACAACGATGTAATGTGTAACGGCGAATACATAACCTTAGACAATGGCAAGATAGTCGGTGATGGCTTAATAGTATCAGAAGTTTGGTGGACTTCCTCTAGTAAAGGGATTCAAGATGATAACGTATCCATAAAACTAGATAGCATTGAAATTGTATATAAGTTCAATATAGATATAAATAATACTTCCAACTATAGCATAAAACATCAAGATTTTACTAACGTATTTGGAAATAACATTCCAGTAGTTCTAAACGGAATAAGTAGCTTTTATGTAATCACGGATAATAAGTACAATCTGCTAGAGATAAACTATGGAAACTTATTGAATAAAATCCCAGACGACCAAATATTAGAATACGTTAATACTATAAAAAATTCTAGCGATACGGGAACTATTCTAATAGGCGATAACGTTCCGTACAGTTACACAAAGAAATCTAATGATAATATGCAAGTAATAATGTTCACCTATGATGGCTCAGAAAATAGCACTCTACGAATATTGTTAATAATATCCATATTAGTAGGAATGGTATTAATGTTGATACTATTTATAATAATACTAATAGTATCTAAGAACGTTATAGAACCCGTAAGGATATCTTTTGAAAAACAAAAGGAATTTATATCCAATGCTAGTCATGAGTTAAAAACTCCAATTACTGTAATATCTGCAACTACAGATTTACTACAAAATCAAGTTGGCGACAATAGGTGGATTGCTTGTATTAAAGAACAATCCGAAAAGATGGGACGCTTAGTAAATGAACTTCTAACTTTAGCTAGAATATCCGAAATACAATCCAGTGGTAAAAATCTAAAAACTTTCGATATCTCACAAACGGTGAGTAACACAATACTATCTTTTGAGTGTACTGCCTATGAGGAAAATAAGAGTATAAACTCTAATATTGAACCGAACGTATCCTTTTTGGGCGACCAAAATAAGATAAGCGAACTAGTTAGCATACTTATAGATAATGCTATAAAATACTCTACGGCTAATAGTCAAATAGATTTCTCTTTAAAGAGTTCAAAAGGAAGTATATTATTAGAGTGTTCTAACTATTGTGATGATACCTCTACATTTGACGTAAACAAAATTTTTGAACGTTTCTATCGTACTGATAAGTCACACTCTAATGAAAAAGAAGGCTTTGGATTAGGATTATCTATAGCACAATCCATAGTAGAGTATCATAATGGAAATATTAAGGCTACAAAGCATAATAATATGGTAAAGTTTGTAATAAGCCTACCGAATTGATACACATATCACACTTGGATTTGTGCTAAACTTTTACGATATTTTGAGTATCACAAAAATTTTCTATTTGACAATTTTCCTCTAATATGATATTATATCTTATGTGTAATACAAGAAAGGTGTGAATTATTGTGAAAAAGTATCTACCCTTATTGATAATACCTTTGATGTTATCTGGTTGTGGTAAAAACTTGGACTTTGTTGATATCAATGACACTACAATTCAAGACACTACTACCGAACTACAGACTACAACATCTTTAGTTGAAACTACTTTGGATACTACTACAAGTACTAGTAATGTAGTTACTACAATAACTTCAGCAACACAAAATCCTAATGAGATAGTTCTTTCAGAGAGTTCGTCTGCTACTACTACAGAGGCTACTACTACTACTAACATACTATCTAACTATGGTAACGATGAGCATCTTATTAGTTTAGCGACATCGCTATATAACATAGCTTGTGAAATGGCTTGGAATTACTACAATGGTTCTCCATACTCTTTGGACTATAATACCTATATTGAAGATGATTACGGTGGTGTATACTTCCTAATAAATGACGATAGAATAAAATCCCTTGATGACGTTCATAACGATTGGTATGAGATATTCTCTTTTGAGGAAAATCCAAAAGATTTCAATGGACACTTCATTGAAAAAAATGACGGCGTATACGTCAATGATGGCACTAGAGGTGCTGATGTCTATTACAAGGATACAGAACTTACTGAAATAACATCTATTCTTGGTGATGGCGAAGAAGTTACTTTCAAAGCTGTATCGCACTACGTTAGCCCAGATGATAATTCCCCTATGGAAGATAAAGTAAACGATTTTTCCATAGTAGTAGAAGATGGTTCTTATCATGTTAAAAAGTTTACACTTCCATACTAGGTTGGTGAGTTTGTTTTGAATAAGATATCTAATATATGTATAATTTTTTTAATGGTAACTCTGCTAATGGGTTGCAATGAGGAAATTCCAAACGATAATATATCGCCTATGGATAGTAGTCTATTAGGAATATCTGTAGGAACGTCATCTACACAAGAGGTAACTACTACTACAGTTACTACCACCGAAAGCGTTACATCTAAAGAGGTAACCACATCTGAATTGAAAGTTCTGGGATATACTCAAAAAGAGTTGACCTCCATAGCAGAAGATTTATACTATAAGGCTTGTGAAAAATATCAAGACGTACTTATAAACTGCTACTATGGTGTGGATTTATACGATTGCATTGTGGACGAAACTGGTAAAAAATACTTTCTTGTAACTGATAATTCCTACAATACTATTCAAGATGTACTTACAGATTGGAACTCTATATTTAGTAAATCTTTAGATAACTTAGTGGACGCATCATATTTAGAGTACAATGGATATCTATATGGCTACACTGCCATTAAACAACAGAATACCAACTACAATAGTAGCAACTTAGAATACTATTCTAGTAATGATAATGAGGTCACTTTTAAAGTGGTTGCAGATTACTCATCTGGTGAAAAAATATTCAACTTTTCAATTGAGTACTCCCCAGATACTCATGAGTGGCGTGTTAGTAAGTTTACCATGCCATATTAACTATATCTATAATGCTATAACATCGGCTTAAAGTCGTTCGCACTATGACTTGATGTTAAATTCATAATTTGTTTGGAGTGGTTATTATTAAAAATAAAAAAATTTTATGTCTAGTTACCTCTTTAGTTTTGATGTGTTCTAACGTTACAAGTCTTTCGACGTTCGCCGAAACTGTTGAAGAAAGTACATCTGCTGATACTACAATATCTTCCGATGAACCCTCTACCGACGATATTCCATATGAACCTGACCCCGAACCCGAACCTGAACCAGAGCCTCAACCTGACCCCGAACCTGAGCCAGAACCTCAACCCGACCCTGAACCTATTATCCCAGAAACTTCCCCTGAAGTTACTACTACCCCAGAAATTCAAACGGCTGCTTTTATGTATACTGTAAATAACAATGAGGCTGTACTAGTTAGTTGTAAAACTCCTGCCTTAGACGTTATAGACGTTCCAGAATTTATTGACGGATATCCAGTAACTACCATCGCCGAAGATGTGTTTAGTCAATGCTATAACGCTGTAGAGATAAATATTCCATATTCAGTAAAAACCATCTCAGAGGGTGCTTTTAGAATGTGTACTAACTTGGAACACATTGGCGTGGCTACAGAAAACACTCACTATAAATCCTCTGATGGCGTTTTGTATAGCTTTGATGGTGTTTCTATAATAGCATATCCATCTAATAAGTCTGGCGATACCTACACTATCGCTGAAAGTGTTAAGTATATGGGTACAGCTTGTTTTAATAACTGCGTCAATCTTGAGAGTATAGTATTACCATCTAACATATCTGTTATTGGATACAGTGCTTTTAATGGTTGTATAAATCTTAAAAACTTGACTGTAAACAATAATATTCAACTGTCGCAAACCATGTTTGAGAATTGCAACCTTGAAAAGATTTATGGCTATGAAAACTCTCAAGCTGAGGAGTTCGCTAGTATGTATGGTATAGAATTTGAATCCATTGGAGTGCTAGAAACCTCTCAAGCTACTACAGAAACTACCGTTGAGGAAACTACTATCACTACTGTAGATACTACCCCCGTAGATACTACTACTTCAGAGGCTGAAAGCATAGTCTATTACGCTCCAGAACGTGAAAGTATGGATAAAACTCAAAAGATAGTTATAGTTATAATAGTCATAGCTATGATTAGTCTAGTAGTTGCAGTAGCATCTAAGAGCCGTAAACGTGATGATGATGACGACGATGACGAAGATGATATTGACGATGAGGACGATATCGATGATGATGACGACGACGATAATATAGATATTGATGAGTAAAATATTAAAACAATCGGAACACATACACTATTGTGTTCCGATTGCTTTATTATAATAATATTACTTCGCCAGTCTTATTGATGTTCTTATTTAAAACCTTATCACTAAACGATACAAACTTATAGTTTGGTAACTGTTGATAAAATTCATATAGACTTTTACGTTGAACTATCAAATCCTTGTAGGAGTGTAGCTTTTCATTGAAAAGCTCATTTACAGTAAGATAATATACGTCCTCCTCATCTACTAGATATCCCATGCTTACTAGATTAAATCCCATATGCAAGAAAATCTTTTGCATATAAGAGTATAGTTTCAAATTATCTTCTTTAGTGCATTCTTGGTCGGGCATTGTATTTATTATTCGTTGCTGAAAAGTTCCAGCAAGACCTTTTTCCAAATCCATATTAGATGTTGCATCTAAACTATAGATATTTATATCCTTTTTAAAGAATATCTTAAGTATATAGGAATTAAAATAACAGTATATACTATTTATTATGTTGGTATCCCATTTAGATATACTTCTATTAAAGATTATCTTATATAAAGTTTTAAGTTGTATATCGGAGAGTTCTTCACAATAGCAATCGTTGAATATCTTTTCAATCTCAAAGAACTTATTATTCGCCACCTTAACCTTTTTGGATATAGAAGTCATAGCTTTAAACATATTGAATATATATCCCAATTTAGAAGTATTTTCGTTCTTATTTTCACTTTGTAGGCTATCGCCATTAATATTAAGTTCCTTTTCCAATAGAGGAGTAATCTTATCAGAAAACGGTATAAGAGCGAACATCTTATACAGATTGTTTATATTATAGTATAATCTTCCATTATAGGTAGTTAGCATATTAGAGATAATCTCTTGATTATCTTCAACTATCTTAGATGAGTTAGTTAGTTGCAGTATCAAGTTACTAAACACATTAGAATAGCACTCTTTAACAAAGCTATTTATTAATGGATATATATTATCTTCAAAATTAATATTCAAGTTGGCTCTATGTAGAGTTACCACCTCTTTAGTATCTATAGATACCTTATGTACTTGCAAAATATACACAGTATCATTATTAACGCAGAAGTCTATCTGTAAGTTAGTATTGAATATAAGTTTAATATCATCACACAGTCTATTAAGATACTTTAGCCGTTTAAAATCCATATTTATAGTATCATCATTTTGAACCAAATATATATTATCATCTGAGTTATAATAGTAGGTATTATAATCCTGTCTGCGACTATTTATATCGTTGCACTCATCTTTTCCTATGGATATAATCCTTTCACTAGATACTCCTAATGGATTGTATGTATACATAACCCCATAGTATTCGGGAGTTATCATCTGTTGAACCATAATATTTATATCTATGTTTTGAGCCATGTTATGACGCTTTATATAAGAAGATATCCTTGGAGAACTCAACGAACTGATACATCTATTTATATACATTTCCAAACTATCAATAGATACGTTTAAGAAAGTATCAAACTGTTGACTAAGAACGTCCTCTTTAGGGGTTTGTAAGTTTAAAGAAAATCTAATAGCATATAGGGTATCATTTTCAAAGTGATTTTCTAATATTTTTATAAGTCTGTTTAACACATCTTTTTTAATGGCATTATTTGAGCAATCGTTATTGGTGATACATATGTAGTGTGGTGCGTTTATGTTAGACTTCAAAATTTGAGCAAGATTATAAGATTTTTCTCCAGTATTTTTAAAAGAGTAAACATCATCACAAAATGATACAATCATAGTAAAAATCTCCTAAATAGTTTCTTTTAATGTTTATACTTAGTAGCAAATTATATAAACAACGTTATAAGTTAAATATACCATAGAATTGCCTAAATGTCAAATATTTTTGAAGTTTCACAAAAAGAAAGAACCTCTTATTAAGAGGTTCTTTCTAAAATATATGAATCGTTATCTATTTTGATAGTTCAAAGTCTATATTTCCACTGTTGACATCGGTTTTAGTGCATATTACAGATACCTTATCACCAGCAGTAAACATTCGTTTAGTGAACTCCCCAATTATAGAGAACATACCATCACTTTCGTATACATCTTCTGGTAGAGTGTTTATGTGTACTAGACCTTCTACAGTATTAGGAAGTTCCACATAGAAACCGAAATCTGTAACGCTAGTTATAATAGCGTCGAAAGTTTCGCCAACGTGAGATTTCATATATTCAGCCTTATAGCAATCCTCACAAGAGCGTTCGACGTTCATGGCAACTAGTTCCATCTTAGACGACTGTTCCGAAGCATTTTGAACGAAACTTTCATATCTTTTGGTGATATACTTTTGGTCGTACCCTTGAACCACATCGGATAGTATTCTATGGATAGCTAAGTCGGGATATCTACGAATAGGAGAAGTAAAGTGAGCATAATCTTTAAGAGCAAGTCCGAAGTGTCCTATAGGAGTTTTATCGTACTTAGCTTTTGCCATGGAACGTAATACTATGTTGTTAATAAGTTCAAACTTATCCGTACCCTTAGCAGATTTGAGTATCTCTGCCATATGGCTAGGTTTTATCTCCGAAAATTGTGGATACTCTACGTTCAACTTTAATAGACATTCTTTCAATCTATCGACCTTTTCAATAGGAGGTACTTCGTGAACTCTATACACAAAAGGAATATTCATCTTTCTAGCAAGGTTTGCCGACGATTGATTGGCTAACAACATAAACTCTTCAATAATCATTTCGGATTTACCTCTAGTACGAGGTTTTACATCTACGCAGATATCATTGTCATCTATGATTAACTTACTTTCCGACGTTTCTATTTCAGGGCAACCTCTGTTTTTCTTATTAGCGATTAATATATCGGCTAGTTCGTTCATTATGAATATGTTATCATACACTTCATGATATTTTTGCTTTATCTCATCAGTAGCAGAACCGTCCAATATTTGATTTACTTCCGAATACACTCCTTTAACCCTAGAACGTATCACGCTTTTATCAAACTTATAAGATTTCAATTCGCCACTATTAGATATCTCCATAGTTGCTGAGAATGTAAGTCTATCCTCATTAGGATTTAAAGAACATATTCCATTAGATAGCTCTTTAGGTAACATAGGAACTACTCTGTTAGCGTAGTATACGCTAGTACCTCTGTTAAGAGCCTCCTTATCCAGTTCGGATAGTGGTGTTACATAGTGCGAAACGTCTGCAATATGAACTCCTAAGGTATAGCCGTCCTTGTGTTTGGATATAGATATAGCATCGTCTAAATCTTTAGAGTCGGCACTATCGATAGTAAATATAGGAATGTTTCTAAAATCCTGTCGATTGTTATAGTCATAAGGTTGTATTCCTTTATGACTGATATTCTTAGCCTCATCTAATACGGCGTTAGGGAATGTAGGATTTACTCCATTATCCACCAATATCGACATAGCACAAGAGGACGCTCTTTCAGAAGTTCCAAAGTTGTAGACTATTCTAACTACATGGTCTATGTGTTTTTTACCTCTGCTGTATATTTCAGCTAGAACCTTATCGCCGTCCTTGAACTCCACACTTGACGCTTTAGATATACATATATGATTTTTAGAAAAACTATCGGATAAGAAGTAGTATTCACCATCGACAAACTCAATCTTACCAGTTAGTTGAGCGTTATTCTCTTTAATTATGGATACTATTTCACCCTCTGGAGAACCACTCCTAGATGGAATATAGTTTGCTAAGACTATATCCCCAGGTAAAGCTCCCATTAGATACTTCCCTGGAACGAATATTTCCTCATCTATATCCAACCTTTGAATAAATCCGAAAGTTCTGTTTAGACGCTTTACTTCACAAGAGAAGTAACCCAATCTAGCAGTTAAGACTATGCCTTTTTTCTTTTCCATAATCAAGCCATCTTGAAGGAGTTCTTCCAATGCGATATAGAACTTATCTTTACCATCTCTATCGGCTTTGCATTTAGATGCCAATTCTTTTTTTGGAATAGGTTTCTTGCCATTTTTATTCAAAAACACTAATATTTTATTCTTAAAGTTTCTAATAGATGCCTTCTTGTTAGGTGTACTTTTCTTTGAACTATTAGATTTACTGTCTTTCTTTTTAGCCATTGAATATCCTCCTTTGTAGTAATCAATAGTAGTAATGGACACTATTAATCATTGATATATATTGTATCACAACTTAGAGCATATATTTAAGATTTTTTTGTAAAAAGTACATTAAAAGTTAGAAAAAACAGCGGATAGTTACATACACAATCCGCTGAATTCTGCATTTTAAATTTTAAATATATGCTATCTACTATCTTTGTTCGCAGATAAGTTTAATAGCAGTTCTTTCTTCGCCATCTATAGTTATGTTAGTAAATGCAGGAATACAGATTAGGTTTACACCGATAGGTGCAAGATATCCTCTAGCGATAGCAATAGCCTTTACAGCTTGATTAGCAGCACCAGCACCAACAGCTTGTACTTCAACAGCTTCCTTTTCTCTGATAACACCAGCGATTGCACCTGCTACGGAATTTGGTGTTGAATGTGATGAAACTTTTAAAATTTCCATTGTTTAAAATCCTCCCAAGAATGTGATTTGCTAAAAACACTAAATTAAGTTTGTAACCTTATTATACAACATTTATTTTAAAAAATCAAGAGTTTTATGTGTTAAATTTATTGAATTAGAAAAAAATATCAATATAGATAAAAAATCAACTTAATTTGTACTATTAATAGAACTACTTTATAAGAATTCTATTTATACTATGAGCAATTCCAGTTTTTTCATCAAAAGATACTACTACTCCACACATAATACAAGGGCTTTCTGCTTCTGTGAACTGTACAGGCATATGAAATCTAAACCTATCTATAGCTGGTTTAATCTTAACGCCTAATATAGAGCGTTCTGCACCAGTCATACCGACATCGGTAATGTATGCAGTATGATTATCAATAATAGTTTCATCGGCAGTAGGAACATGAGTATGAGTTCCCAATACGGCAGTAACCTTTTTAGCTAGATAGTATCCCATAGCTTGTTTTTCAGCCGTAGCCTCAGCGTGAAAGTCAACGAATATGTTAGGAGTATCTATAGTTTCCAATATACTATCTATGGTAGTAAATGGATTATCTAAAGCGTCCATAAACGCAGTACCCATTAAGTTTATGACACAATAAGAAAATCTTCCACAATCAAAGACTTCCACGCCCTTGCCGATGCAACCGTTTGGATAGTTTGCAGGTCTAAGAAGATTAAACTTATCAGAAAACAATTCCAAGCAATCTTTACGCCTAAAAGCGTGATTTCCTGTAGTAATTACATCTGCACCAGCCGACATCAATGCCTTATATGACATATTATGTATACCGTTTCCTTGTGCAGAATTTTCACCATTAACTATAGTAATATCTATTTTATGTTGATGTTTAACTTGAGGTAATCTATTACGAAGAAATTCGCAACCATTTTTACCAACGACATCACCAATAAAAAGTAAGTTCATAAAAGTAGCCTCTTTCTAAAATTAAAGGAGCGAGTAGAGTAATCTCGCTCCATATAAGATTATATTTTCTATAAGATTAAAAATCTACTAAACCTAATAGATACTTCTTAAGTTGTAGTAAATCGTTAGATTTTACGTCCTTATCGCCGTTAATATCAGCATTATCCTTAACGATATCGGACTCCTCAGCTAAACCTAATAGATACTTCTTAAGTAGTAGTAAGTCGTTAGATTTAACTTGACCATCACCGTTTACATCGCCAAGAAGAACGTCGCCACTAGGTTGTGCAGATGTAGTAGTTCCAGTAGGTTCAGCAGATGTAGTAGTTCCAGTAGGCTCAACAGATGTAGTAGTTCCAGTAGGCTCAACAGATGTAGTAGTTCCAGTAGGCTCAGCAGATGTAGTAGTATCAGTAGGGTCACCAGATACAGTAGTTACTGTAGTTACATCGCTAGGAGCTTTAACAGATACATAAGCCTTATCTAAAGTAGGATATTGGTCTTTAGTCATAGTATTCCATTCGCCGTCTTCACCAACGTATCCACCGTAGAAGTACATAACTTGAATACTAGAAGTATCTGCACTAGCTGGAATTTCAATAAAGCCATCATGGATAACATTTTCATATTTGCTATCAGTTTGACTAATAGTGCCGTTGCCATTTTCATCGGTATTGAAACAAATGTATACAGTATCTTGAACCCAAGCACCCTTGCCATCGTTAGCACTGTTATCCCAATAGCCGATAGCACCAGTACCACTAGAACTTGGAGTACCAGTAACATCAATCTTAACATACTTAAAGTTTTCGGTAACTATGTAAGTAGTATCCTTATCAGTTTTTATATCAGTAGGAATCCAACTATCTTCAGTACCAGAAGTAGTAGTTACAGTAGGTTCAGTAACATCAGGTTCAGAGGTAGTAGTATCAGTAGGAACTCCAGGGATATAAGCCTTAGTTAAAGTAGGATATTGAGATTTAGTCATAGTAGTCCATTTATCGCCGTCCATGTAGCCACCGTAGAAGTACATAACTTGGATACTAGAAGTATCAACACCGTCTGGAAGTTCTATGTAACCATCATGAAGAATTTCCTCATAGTTATTAGGTTCATCAGTAGGATTTCCACTGCTATCAGTATTAGGAACGTCTGGATTATCCCAAGTTTGACTAATAGTAACGTTGCCATTTTCATCGGTATTGAAACAAATGTATACAGTATCTTGAACCCAAGCACCTTCGCCATTGTTAGCATTGTTATCCCAATAGCCGATAGCACCACTACCACTACCAGAAATGTCACAAGTAGCTTCTAACTTTATCTTTTTAGCACCGTTAGTATTAACTGCTACTATGCCCTTGTCATCGGTAGTAATTTCAGTTTCAATCCAAGTGATTTCAGGTGGAGTATAAGATGAGTTATTTATATCGATATACATTTTACCGATTTCACTATCGAAGAAAGTTAATTCTTTTCTATCGAAGTACTTCATATCGCCACTGTTACCAGAGTCCCAAAGAATACCCATCATGCCATCATAAGATTTAGAGTATGTAGCCACAGACTTCAAGAACTTCTTAATAGATGCATCATCTTTATTATCTTCAGTTAGAACGCCGTACTCACCTATGATTACTGGAACGCCATTATCAGTATATTTAGACTTTAACTTTTCAAAGTTATTTACCATAGTAGCGACTTCCAAATCCGAACCCCAAGTAGTATCGTAACCCCAAGTAGAAGTTTTATCTGCTACGCAGAAAGTAGTTGGATAGTAATAGTGTACAGATACGGCTTGCATATTAGATGGGTCTGTAGGCATAGAGAAAGTATCTTTACAAGCACTGTCAAGGTTAGCCTCTGGAGAAGATATTAATAGAAGTCTATCTTGATTGTTGCCACTGCTCTTACGGAAGATATCCACAAAGTCTTGATTTAACTTCATAAGATTATCTACACTAATAGATGGTTCGTTGTTACTTTCAAAGACTAGTTTATTGTCATAATCTTTAAAGTAGTCGGCAACTTGAGTCCAAATAGAAGTATATTTAGCCTCAACGTTAGTGAAATCACTGTCAGCAGTACCGAGCCAGTTCTTACCACCAGTACTTAGATTACAGTCGTCCCAGTGCATATCAACGATAGCGTACATACTTTCTTCTTGACACCAATCGACGATTTGTTTCACTCTAGCGAGGAAATCCTCATCGACATTGTAGTCGCTATCTGTAAATTGATACCAAGTTACAGGTATTCTAACAGTTTCAAAACCGTAGTCGCTTATTTTAGAAATCATTGCCTTAGTGGTAGTAGGATTTCCCCAAGCGTTTTCAAAGTTACTTACAGTAAGTGGATTTAACCAAGTAACACTTTGAGCATCTAAAGTATTACCCAAGTTCCAACCAGAACCCATATCATTTACTATATCTATAGCAGACTTTTCAGAAACTGCCTCAACCTGAGTAGTATCTAAAACGTCATTAGATACCAAAGTACCACACATAGCAAGAGATAAAACTCCAGCAGTTATAAAAGATAAAGTCTTTTTAGCTTCCATTTTTAACAACCTCCTAAAAAAAACGTTTTCAAAAAAAGTATAAACAATAATCCGTTAGGTTAATAATAACATATATTTTTATATAATGCAAGATATTTTTATTCAAAACGTTATGATTTGTAGGGAGTTACCAATTAAAACACAATAAATTTGTACACAATGTATAATAAGAACTCTACTTATCTTTTGGATAAGTAGAGTTCTTTGCTAATATAGTTAAAAATTATAAACTATTAGAATTCGCTTAGACCTAGTAGATATTTCTTTAATAGAAGTAGGTCGTTAGCCTTAACTTCGCCATCACCAGTAACATCAGCGTTAGCCATGTTGATATCCTTAGCTTCAACGAAGCCCATTAAGTACTTCTTTAATAGAAGTAGGTCGTTAGACTTAACATTACCATCACCAGTAACGTCACCAGTTATGCCATTTTTACCAGTGCAATCACCAGGAACTTCTGGTTTATCACTTTCACCAGGTTTAACTGGGTTCTCACTATCACCAGGTTTAACTGGGTCCTTACTATCACCAGGTTTAACAATATCACTTGTACCAATACTTGAACCAATGCTATCGCCTAGTTCAGCTGAAACAGCATATGTAGCAATACCAGATAACATAACTAATGAGCAAACGCCAGCCATGATTTTCTTAAAAGATTTCATTTAATATTCCGCCTTTCAAATAAAATAGTATTTTTTAACAATATATGTTATAAGTCAAGATAGCTAGGCTACAAGTAGCCAATCTCTTAACACATTATATTGTAAACCAAAACCGATAAAAAGTCAATATAATTTTTAAATAATTTTGGTTGGAAATACTTACAAAAATTACTTTACAACTTTACTTTAAATTGTATAAAGTGTACTTAAAGCCCAAAATCGCAAGATTTATTTAACATTAAATGTAAAATTTTAAGCATCAAGACCCAATAATTGTTTTTTCAATAGTAATAAGTCGTTAGATTTAACGTCGCCATCACCGTTCATATCAGCGTTTTTCATAGCAGTTGTGGAGAGTTCTTCAAGACCTAATAGATACTTTTTAAGTAGAAGTAAGTCATTAGTCTTAACGTTGCCATCTTCGGTAACGTCGCCAAGTAGAACGTCACTAGGAGTTAGCGAAGTTTGCGACGTATCAGAGGTATTAGAAGTATCAATAGTAGTATCGGAAACAGTAGTAACGGTATCGGAGGGTTCTGTAGAAGTAGTAGTATCATCTGTTTCGGAAGTAGTTACTGGAGGTTCTGTAGTAGTATCGCTAGTTTCAGAAGTAGTAGTAGTATCAGTATCCTTGTAGTAAACCTTAACGCCAGTGATATCTAAAGATACGGCATCTTTGCCTTCATTTTCAGAGGAAGCCCACCACTTAGTTATTTCTATTTCGTTGCTAGTGATAGTTCCAGTAGTTTCAAGATTGTTACCATCATCGTCTAGGTCGCCTGATTTGAAAGTACCATCTATTTCGACAGTAACCTTAGTCTTACCAGCGTCAAATTGATAGTCCTTGAAAGCGTAAGTCTTATCTGCACCAAGACCGACTACCACGCCACCACCTGCACAGAACCATGAAGATTTATCTGTATTGGAGATAGTTCCTTGAATTTCAATCTTGGAGATGTTTTCAGGATTTTCAACAGTAAACTTAAAGCCATCTTTAGTAGTAGTGAAATCCTTAGATGTGTAAGTCTTGCTATTTTCTTGAATAGTAGTAGTAGGCTCAGTAGGTTGTGTAGATACTGTAGTTTCAGTAGGTTTAGGGTCACTATTTACAAAGCCATCTAGTGAGTAGTTGGAGTACAAGTCGCTAGGAAGTTCATCACGAGTGATACAGTAGTCACTTTGATATAGTTCCTTTAGATTGTCCGCATTTTGATAGTTTGGACTAGTTAAAAAGGCAGGGTTAGCATCATACCATGGGCAGAAGTATAACCAACCAGCACTTTCAGAAGTTAAGTTTTCAAGGCTAGGAACGGTATCATTTTCAGCCATAGCGACCATCTTTTTACCATCGTACTTTTCAACTAGATTGTAGAAAGTACCAGTAATAGCACTCTCATTAGGAGTCTTACCATCGCAGTTGTACTTATCGTAAGCAACGATATCCACATATTCGTCACCTGGGTACCATGCAGATGATGTTTCATAAGTATAGCTATTCCATTCCCAAATAACGTTGTGAACGCCGTACTCATTTACTAACTTATTGTAAACGTATCTGTAGAGTTGAACGTAAGCCTCAGCACCATCGTTGCCCCACCAGAACCAAGAACCAGAACCATCTAAGGAACTAGAACCCTCAGCTTCGTGAAGTGGTCTAAGAATTATTGGAATGCCTTCCTCTTGAAGTTCAAGAAGTTGTTTAGCCATGATTTCTAAGTCTTTATTGATAAAATCATTTTCAGCAGTACCAGCAGTAACGGCTTTCTTAGGACTAAAGTTAGTATACTTGTTCTTATCGCCCTTTTGGTTGTAGAAAGCGACCTTGTTCCAATCTGGTAGAGAACCCTCTTGATATGTATCCATATCTAGTGGAACGTTCCAGTGCCAAGATGCAGTAGCAATACCGTTCTTATTCTTAACCCAATCCTTAATTCTACTCATAGTGCCGTCGTCCCAACCTACACCTTGAGTAGTATTCATGAAGTCAAATCCACGGATAGCAGGGTACTCGCCCGATAGTTGATAGATATAATCGAACTCAGTTTCACCAGCTTGACCGTAAAGTTCCTGTTGACCAGATATTATATGTTCGCCATAGTTATCTACTAGATAACACATTAGACGCTTAGTTTCGTCAGTAGCCTTATCATCGGATAAAGTTTTAGTAACGTTAAGTTCTGGTAGAGTAGCTTCCTCAATAGTTAGATAGTCTAGCATAATCCAACCCCAACTTCTTTTGAACTCAATAGTATTTTCGCCCTCTTGAAGTTTAAAGCTACCTATAGATGTTTCTTTAAAGGTATCAGTATTAGTAAAACCGATATCGCCTTGAGAAGTTCCGTTTATTACTAAAGTTTGATTTTTAGTACCTCTATCTTCTGGAAGACAGTATGCAACCTTTATTTCGTACATTCCAGTAGATGGCACTGTAACCTTAACAGCTACGTTACCACCATTAGTTTCGACGTAACCCTCACCAGAGAAACCTTCAACAGTATTATCTACTACGGCGTTCCATTCAGGTTTTTCGACACTGCTGTTGTCAAGAGTACCATTTTCAAACTCAACTTTTTCGTTTTCGTTAGTAACGGCGTTAGCAGTCAAGTTCAGAGTAGCAGTAGCAGATACTAACATAGTCAATGCAGATACTACTGCTAATGATTTTTTCCAATCTTTCATTGGTAATACCTCCTAAAAAATAAAATATATAGTTTAGTCAATTAACAGACAAAAATTTCAACTATTAAAATAATAACACAAGATTTATATAAAGTCAAGAAAAAAACTCAACTAAATAATTTTTTTTTGTTACTATTGCATTTATTTGAAATATATGTTATAATATAAAAACATCAATAAAATTTAATTGGAGGAATATAAATGGAAAATATGGATACTATAAGAAGTTCTGTCAACCACCATATTAAGATAGGCGTTCTTGCTGGACACTTCGCAACTAACCACTCTCACGTTAGCCACTACATAGATATGACTACTATTAAAACTAAATGCAATGTGGCTAGAGATGTAGCTCATGAATTAGCATCTAAGTACTACGATACCGATATAGATACTATTATATGTTTAGAGGGTACTCAAATGGTAGGTGCTTTCTTAGCTGAAAGTCTATCTGCTAATGGAAGCGGTATGAACCAAGGTAAGAACATATCTGTAATTACTCCAGAACTTAATAGTAACAATCAAATGATTTTTAGAGATAACGTTCAAAGAAACGTCGTTAATAGAAAGATTATGTTATTAATATCTTCAGCATCTTCTGGTAAGACTATAAATCGTTCTGTTGAATGTTTGGCTTACTATGGTGGTCAACTAGCTGGTATATGTGCTATATTCTCTGCTATAGATAGCTACAATAATATTCCTATAAAAGCCATGTTTAAAGCTAGTGATGTTCCAAACTACTTTACATCATCTTTTGCGGACTGTCCTTTATGTAAGGCTAACCAACGTGTAGATGCAGTTATCACAAGTTTTGGATACTCTAAAATATAACACTAAACTCTTAAAGTTTCAAAATATCATGACAAATACTACTGACTTAATCCGATTATGTACTCATAGTTAGATTAGGTCAGTTTTTTCTTTTTAGTCAAAGTTTACAACATTTCAAAATAGTGTAAATAATTTTCATACTATTTACTCCTTGATTTTTTTGCTTACTTATGTTAATATGTATGCTATAAGTTATACTTATACGCTATTCGTATACAAATATCAAGATATCGCAATATGGACTTATCTTGAGTTGATAGCATATAATATATAGATTTTTTCAATTATATGATATCAATAATACTATATAAATAGTTATGATAAGCTAACATTTCACAACTTTATGGAGGCACACAATGAGAATAAAATCAATATTTTGGTATTCAGTTACCTTAATAATATCCATGTTATTAGCACCTATACCGTCTTGTGCAGAAAGCGTATCTTTGCCAGAGAATACTGACAATAATAATACTAATACCGATACTACATCTTACATTAGCGATGTTACTACCTATACTGAATATACTCCTACAGAAGATACATCTTTTACTATGGATACCGAAATTACATCTAGTACTTTGGAAAACATTACTGAAACTACTACCATCACTACCCTTGAAACTACTACCTCAGATACCACTACTTATCTAGATACTACCCCTGAAACTACTACCCTAGATACCACTACCTTAGATACTGCCCCTTATATTGAAGAAAATATATCTGTAGTTACACCATCTAATGAAGTTCATAATACAACCCTATCGGAGATGGTATCTACTAGCAATAGAGAGAGTGTTGCATCGGTATCATCAATAAGAGCCACTGTATTAACCGTATCTAACACCAACATCAAAAAAACAGACGAAAGTCCTGAAACTAAACATACAGCAGTATTAATTCCAATACTACTACTTATGGCTGGTGCTTTATTTACTGGAGCTACTTCTAAACCTAAAAATTAAAAATTATCCAAATTTGTATTGACAAACCTATATTTAAGTGATATAATGATTATAATAAATTTTGATAAACCGTGAGACACACGAGGTTGGCTCGTCTGTATTTATACAAGAATTTCTTACGTTTGTGTTTGCATGAATATAAGAATGTGTCACAACTATCAATTTTCATTTCTCCTTTAAATTTTAGTGTTCATATTTGAGTATGGTCATTAAGAAAATAGTATTTTTTAATATTTTGGCAAACCTATCGAAAGGTAGGGACGCAAAGCCAAGGGTCTAAACTTTCTCCGAAAGAACGATAGCCGGTTGCACTTTTCTTTCGGTTTGCGTCCACATTTTTCGCAACCGATTTTTTTTGTGGATAAATGAAAGTTTTCTAATTACAACACCACCTTCCTAAAATAAATAGAAGATACCTCTGATTATAATATTTTCAGAGGTGTTTTTATTGCATAAAATATCGGAACACTAAAAGTATAGTGTTCCGATTTCTCTATATATTTAAAAATCTATGTTCTACAAGTAAGTTATCTATCTATATAGTTACTGTAACTTAACGGAAAATGACTTATCATCGGAGTAGCCAAATAGATTGCATACCATTGGCGATTGAGTAGCTTCTTCACTAATTACAAAGCCTATCTTCATATGTTTAGTTTCGTTAGGTTGTATAGTAATATAGTATACAGAGTTGTTATAGTTTTCTAAGGTATCGAAAGCTATTGGTTCGTTGAATACTGTAAATATACCGCTATCCAAGTCGAAGCATCTACAGAACTCTTGTGGAGCGTTCATAGTACTAGTAATAGTAGCATCTACAATAAGAGCCTTGTAGCCATCTTTAAGATTACCATTCTCATCAACATATTCAGGTGACATAACGTTATCGAACTGCATACCATCAAAGTTATCGGCAATGTTGAAGTCGTCAATAGTTAGTTTAAATCTATTGTCATCATTAGAACACTCAAAGGAGTTTTCACCAACCTTAGCGATACCATCTAATTCACTTTGACGGCTTTCATCGATTAATGATGCTACTTCCTCCATAGGTGGATTGTATACTGGTTCAACTTTTACATAGCATTGGTCATCAGCGACATCTAAGCCAGTATTGAAACCACGCTTAATAGGAACTTCAAAAGAGTAGACTGGTTCATTTTGAGTATCATTGTATAAGCCAACGGTTACAGATGTAGCATCTATCATAGGAGTTGAATAAGTAATACCATCTATATAACTGTTCCAAACTAGTTCTTTGCCAGTACTGTCGAATAGTCTAACGGTGAAGCCGTCTTGACAATCCAAATCCACCTTAGTACCAGCTGGTGATACTGTTATACTATTTAAAGTGTTACCATCTTTAGTTTGATTAACTTCATATACATCAATCTGTGGATTTAGTTCGGTAACGTCAAAACCAAATGATACCACATCTTTAAGATACTTCTCTTCAACACGAGTTCTATTTACATACTCAAGGGTATCGTAGTTAAAGTCGTAGTTGATGCTATCAAAAGCAGTATCCACGTTGAAGTCTATGTCAACTCTTGAACCTTCGATATTTTCAATATCAGAGATATCCACGTTAATTCTGCCTATAAATAGACCTAACTCATCACTACTAGCAGTAAAAATTTCAGTAGATTTTCCATTGCTCTTTAAAGATTGTCCATTAATCTTGATATCCATACCACCATATATGCAGTTACACTTAGCTAAATCCTCAGCGTTAGCCTTAATGCCATAAGTGATATATAAGTTTTGACCATCGCAGTAGTAACTATCCACATATGGAATTATGCAGTGTTCACTAGATGCATTATCATCAGTAGCTTGAACAGATGTGCTATCGTCAGTAACTTGAGCAGATGTAGTATCGGATACCTTAACAGCATAGTCCTTAGTTGGACTTACTTCGTTTCTCTGTTGAATTTTAGATACTAAGTTTTCTAATATGGAAGTATTATCAGCCATAACAGGCATAGCCATAGAAACTCCCATAACTGCTACTAGACAAGCACTAAATATAGCTACCTTTTTACTCTTGCGAGTTCTCTTTTGATTTCTCTCTTGATATTCTTGTTTTTTCATTTCATCTTCAACCTTTCTTTGTATACGATATTTTAAATTATCATCTAACGTAAAGTTATCTATTGCATGGATAAAGTTCTTTTTGTTCATAGTCATTTTCCTCCTCTAAATCTAGTTTGAGTTTTTCTCTGCCACGTTTAAGACGCATCTTAACAGCAGATTTACTAACTTTTAAAGTAGCAGATATTTCCTCAATAGAATAACCCTCATAGTAGTATAAATATAAGACTATTCTATACTTAGGTAGCAGATTATATAGTAATTCGGTTACGTTACTAGTAGTGTCATCTATAGGCATATCTTGAATGGTATCCATACCCACGGTATTTTTATTCCAAAAAGTACCCAAATGATTTTTACAAGCATTTATAGTAACTCTAATAATCCAATAACGCTCATGCTGAGGCGTTTCAAACTCTTGATTAGTAGTAAACAACTTTACAAAAACGTCTTGAGTAACATCTTCAGCATCAGATTTGTTACCTAAGTAAGTCATGGAGAGTTTAAATATTAAATCACTGTAGAGTGAATATTTTTCATCAAATAGTTGATTATCCATTGTCTTTATCTCCTTTCACTATAGATACAATTCAAAACACAAAAAAGTCACATGAAAGAAAATATTTTTTTAAAAAAATTGGAGGTGAATATAAAAAATCACCTCCAAATAGATATATAATAGTAGTATTAATCTCTTAACTGTCTGCCATTTTTATCATAGAAAGTACCTCTAAGAAGTTTAATCAAATCCACTATAGTACCTATTCCAAATAGACCATAAGTGCAGAAGTACAGTATACCACTAGCGATATGACCAGTATAAAATCTATGAAGTCCACCAAAGCCAAAAAATCCCAATGCGCATAGAACTCCTGCCATACTGCGACTTTTATTGCTTAAAGGAACGTTGTTCATATTTATATAGGTGTTGTTCTGTTGATACATATTATTCTGCTGATAGTTTCCTTGATTTAACTGCTCAACTTGTCGTCCACATGATGTACACACTACGGCATCAAATGGAATGTTAGAACCACAATACTTACAAAACTTAGTATTAGTATTAGTTCTCATTCTGTTGTAGTTACTATTTTGAAATGGCGAGTCAACGTGTGGTACAGGAGAATTAGTCTGTTGGTATGAATGAGGTATGTTTGGATTTAATCTTCTAGGTTCGCTATACTGCGTATTGTGAGAGTTCTGTTGTGGTTGCGAATACTGTTGCTGAGGTTGTGAATATGGTGTATTATAGTTCTGTTGTGGTGGGGTTTGTTGATAATATTCCGAACTTTGATACTCATTAGTATTAATACCATCGTAGTTATACTCGGGTTGTTCTGTTGGAATGTCCTCTGGTTTTGAAAGAGATATTTTACTCTTTTTGTGTTCACTTTCCATAACTTAACAATCCTCCTTAAATTATGTACTAACTTACACTACTTAGTAATAACTCTAACCTTAATGATGTTCTCATTAGATTGAATCTTTTCTACAAGTTCAGTAGGAACGTCGCCATTGATATCTAACATAGTGTAAGCGTAGTTACCTCTGGATTTGTTTACCATATTTTCAATATTTAAGCTATTGTCACCCATAACGGAAGTAATCTTAGCTACAATATCAGGAATGTTCTTGTGGATTATGCAAACCTTAGTACCCATAGCATCAAGAGTAGCATTAGGTAGGTTTACACTGTTTATGATGTTACCTTTTTCGATATATTCAATAAGTTCATTAACAGCCATAACAGCACAATTGTCTTCACTTTCTGGAGTAGATGCTCCAAGGTGTGGAATAGCTACGATGTTCTCAACGCCTACAGTATTTTCGTTAGGGAAGTCTGTAACATACTTAGCAACCTTGCCACTTTCTAAAGCAGATTTAATATCGGCATCGTTGACTAGTTCGCCACGAGCGAAGTTTAAAATTCTAACGCCGTCTTTCATCTTAGATATAGTTTCAGCATTGATAAATCCCTTAGTATCGTTATTGCATGGAACGTGTACAGTAATGTAATCAGCTTCAGAGTATACTTCTTCTTTAGTATCTACAATCTTAACGCTTGCACTTAGTTGAGCCTTACCCTGTTCAGTTAGGAATGGGTCAGTACCTACGACTTTCATGCCTAGACCTATAACAGCATTAGCAACCAATCTACCTATAGCACCTAAGCCGATAATTCCTAGAGTCTTACCACTTAGTTCTGGACCTACAAATTGAGATTTTCCTTTTTCAACTTGTTTAGCAACGTCCTCTGTACCCTTTAAGGATTTAGCCCAATCGATAGCCTCTGTAACCTTTCTTGATGATAGTAGTAGACCAGCGATAACTAACTCTTTAACTGCATTTGCGTTAGCTCCTGGGGTATTAAATACGCAGATACCTAACTCAGCACACTTATCAACTGGAATGTTATTAGTACCAGCACCAGCACGGCCTATTGCTAGTAGATTAGAATTAAACTCCATATCGTGCATCTTAGCAGAACGAACCAATATAGCATCTGGATTTTGAACATCATCAGCTACAGTATACTTAGCAGTATCAAAGATACTTGTGCCACACTTAGCAATCTTATTTAAAGTTTGAATATTATACATAGTTATAAATACCTCCAATATATAAATAGTCGGAATACCGAAAACGGCATTCCGATATCTTTTAGAATATGTTTAATTTAACTTAATATTACTTATTTTCAGCCTCAAACTTAGCCATAAAGTCAACTAATTTTTGAACGCCCTCAATTGGCATAGCATTGTATATAGATGCTCTCATACCACCAACACTTCTGTGACCCTTAATGTTAATAAATCCGTTAGCCTTAGCTTCAGCTACAAACTTAGCATCTAGGTCTGTGTTGCCAGTAACGAATGGAACGTTCATAAGAGAACGGTCTTTACCTTGAACAGTAGGCTTAAACATTTCGGACTTATCTAAGAAATCGTAGATAATACTAGCTTTCTTTTCGTTAAGTTCTTTCATAGCCTCAAGGCCACCCTTGTTTTCAATCCATTCAAGAACTAAGTCTAAAATGTAGATACCATATGTAGGTGGAGTATTATACATAGAACCATTCTTAGCATGAGTTTCATAATCGAACATTGTAGGAGTGCCTTCCTTAGCATTACCTATTAAATCTTCTCTAATGATTACTACAGTCAAACCAGCAGGACCCATATTCTTTTGAGCACCAGCATAAATCATGCCATACTTAGAAACGTCTACAGGTTCGGAAAGTATGCAAGAAGATAAGTCTGCTACTAGTGGAACGTTACCAGTGTCAGGAAGTTCAGCCCATTTAGTACCATATATAGTATTGTTTTGGCAGATGTGGAAATAGTCAGCAGTTGGATTAAACTTGCTCTTGTCTAGTTCTGGAATGTAAGAGAAAGTCTTATCCTTAGAAGATGCTATTACATTACAGTTTTCTTCACCACAAAGTTTAACAGCCTCTTGATATGCCTTAGTTGCCCATTGACCAGTTAGAACGAAATCTGCCTTACCAGTTTTATTCATAAGGTTTAGTGGTATCATAGCGAATTGAGAAGATGCACCACCTTGTAGGAATAGTACCTTATAGTTATCTGGAATGTTCATAACTTTTCTTAGACGTGCCTCAGTTTCGTCTATAATTGCTTGATATTCTTTGGAACGGTGAGACATTTCCATTACAGATTGACCACTGTCACCATATTCAAGCATTTGGTCTGCTGCCTTTTGAAGTACTTCTACTGGAAGTGTGGCTGGACCAGCACTAAAATTATATACTCTGCTCATGATTTAAAAACCTCCATATGTACTTATACTAAACGTATAAGTTTATTATATATAAATTAAATATATTTAACATTAACCTAAAAATTTTGGAACTATAGTAGCTAATAGTGTTACTATAAAGAATATAATAGCACAAACTTTAGTTGCTTTAGCTAATATAGCCTCTTTAGTTCTACCAGTATTTTGGTCGTAAAATGATGTGTTGTTACCTCCACCAATAGCACTAGTCATACCATCTTGTGATTTAGTATCTTGCATTAAACATAGAACTATTAATACTATACTAACTAATATTAATATTACGCCACAAATGATTTCTATTACACTCACAAAAATTCAACTCCTTTAAAATATCTTTAAAGCCGATATAGTTTTGGCTATCGGCAACTGCACACATTAAATTATATCATATTATTGATGGTATTGCAATAGTTAATGTTAAATTTTTGGATATAATTTTTTTAATTCAATAGTTAAGTATATGCCATATATGAATATTTATACTTAAGCTCACTAATTTTTTTAGTGAGTAATCAACGTAGTTTCTAGAAATCCTATTTTAGACTTAAATAGTCTAGCGATAGTTCTACCAGTATACAAAGTACTCTTTTTAACTCTGTTAAGCAAGTGAAACGTTAGTAAAGAAAACTTTGGGTATTATGGCTAACACTTCTTGAAAAGTATCCCTTGATATGAATTTCTTCTAACTAGTTCTTTATCTATTTCGTTCATAACTACGAACTTTTTAAGCGTCCAAAGTGGAGCGATTAAATCATCTTTAGAACCATCGCCAGTAACACGTTGAATGATTACATCTTGTGGTAGAATTTCCAACTGGTTGCACACTATTTGAGTATACTCTTCTAGGGATAGCAAGTTGAAATCTCCATTTAGATACTGTTTAGACATTATGGTATCTTTTAGAATGTGTAGCATATGTATCTTAACGCTATGGGGGTGCATATCTGCGATAGCTTTAATAGTATCTAGCATCATGGAGGGAGTTTCAAACGGCAGACCGTCTATAATGTGGATACATACGTTTATCCCCTTAGATGCTAACACATCATAGACTTTAACAAAGTCGCTAAAGGTGTGACCTCTATTTATGTACTCAGCAGTTTTATCGTGAATGGTTTGCAAACCCAGTTCCAAAGTTAGATAGGTTCTTTTAGACAGTTCTACTAGATAGTCTATAGTTTCAGCAGATAGGCAATCGGAACGTGTAGCGATAGCCAATCCAACGACGTTGCTAGGACTTAATGCCGTTTCAAACATAGTCTTAAGAGTATCTAAGGGGGCGTAGGTGTTAGTTCCAGCTTGAAAGTATGGAATGTACAAGTTAGTATCCCATTTGGATTTCAACATACCCTTTTGATGCTCTATCTGTTGCAATATGCTCTCCTTAGGATTCCCAGCAAAGTCGCCACTTAGCTCACTTGAACAGTATGTGCAACCTCCAAAACCTTTAGAGCCATCTCTATTAGGGCAAGACAGTCCCGCATTTAATGATAGTTTTATAACCTTTCTACCAAATCTGGAACGCAAATAGTAGTCTTGTGTTAGATATCTCTTATTACTATCGGAGTATGGAAAAGGGTTAGTATCTTTTTGCGACATAAAAAAATCACCTCTAAAAGTATATGGAACGCCATACTATTTATGACATTCCGTACATAGTAATAAATATATTAATATTGACTATCTAAAGCAGAAGTATCTTCTGTAGCCATTTGAGTATCTACGGGTTGAGTTTCTACTGCTTGAGTATCTGCAATAGTAGTATCTTCAACTATAGGTTCAGTTTGGTTAGATACGTCTGTACCAGTGACGTTCTCATTACTATCAAGTATGCCACTAAACCACTGGGATAGTTCTTGTTTAAAGGTATCGCTTACCACAAATTGACTATCTGCGTTATAGTTGCCCTCTGGGATTTTATACTGTGCTAGATACTTATTATCGTTAAACATATATTGAATAGCCTTTCTGCCAGTCTTGAAGTCTATAGTAGTAACGTCAGTATCCATGATGTTTATTAGGTTGTTAAAAGAGTTATCCAAATTTTCAGCAACTCTGTCGCCCATGGCTTGCGATAACATAGAAGTTACTAACGAACCTACTACATAGCATCTGTCATCGTCGTTAAACTCGTAGTGAGTAATTAGCGACTGTATCTGCTTACTACTTAGATACATTTGACCTTTATTAAAACCTCTAACGTCGGCTGGAATGTAGTAGTTTACACCACCTAAGATATCGCATACTTTTTGGAAAGACTGTTCATTTAGTTTAATGTACCTATCCACACTTATTTCGAAAGTATTTTCCACGGCAGAACGCACTCCGCTTACGCCGTTTTTCAAGTAGATATTACCTATAGTATCGACGCTATTTTCGTATGTAGAAAGCGTTGAGTTGGATATTGGAACACAAGCAAAAGTATCTACAATAGGCATAGTTCTAAGTAGCATGAAAGTATCTTGACCATCAGTATCGTCCAAATCCAGTATAAAAAGAATGGTGCAACTATCTTCTGCTTTAGGAACGTAGTTTATATAAGAACCGCTGTCATCTTGAACAGGTTCTTTGTACGTTATCTTTTGATACACATAAAACGCTGGAACACCTATAATTATTAAAGATATAAGTATTGTAGCTAGAAAAGGTATAGCTATACCTTTTTTCTTTTTCTTTTTTTTCTGTTTTTGAAGGTTTTTCTTCTTCCAGATCTTCCTTTGCTGCTGCAATATCTGACGCAGTCTTCACATTTTCTCCACGTTCTGCCCAGTAACCTGTCAGGATCGCAAGACCTTTATCCTCAGACACAATATAATATGTCTCGTTTTTACCTTCATTTTCACTGATCAGATATCCCAGATATGTGGACAATTGAAAATCCAGTGCATTTTTCACACCGACTTCAACTTTTTGTAATACGATCTTTCCTTTTGTCTGATTCAGTTTTTCGTGAAGACCGAAGGTAAGTGTGGATGCGTTTTCACTGTAGAAAATACACACACAATCCTTCTTGCCAAGCTGATCCACCCCGTACATTCCGTCAGCTTTTACATTTTCATAATCTACGAGATAATATGCCATAATTTTTTCTCCATTTCTTCCATGTTTGTGAAGTACTATTCTTTCAACCGCACATTATTTTATTCTACCCTTTCCCGGCATTACTGTCAAACGCTCTGTGCATTTCTCTGCTACTTTTTTCTCTTACAGCTTTCCCAATGATCCATTGGTAAATGCCTGTATTATCATACACACCAAATGTTTATCCAGATGTACGTACTTTAGAGCGTGTCTGAAAAATCATTCCCGCAATCTGCACGCACAAAAAAGACGAATCAT
>ERZ825670.439-NODE-439-length-57564-cov-5.127493_pt1 | contig 57564 bp, 10 predicted proteins | sample MGYA00519929_ERZ825670 | MGnify/ENA primary metagenome ERZ825670 (study PRJEB31778, sample SAMEA3449207) | human gut metagenome | biome: human gut; feature: human-associated habitat; material: faeces | place: United Kingdom | collected 2010/2012 ...
ATATCCACCTTGTAAAATTTTACATATTTTACAGCCTCTGCATCCATATTAAAAACTAGCTTTTTTATGTAATCATTTCCATCAATTTGTGTTGTTTCTGAGCTGATTTTATTTATATAAATTTCATCATTTAAATCTAATCTAACTTTTTTTGGATCAAATTCCAATGTGACCTGTATTCCTGATTCGTGAAGATTTTTTAATTTTAATACTGCATAATTTTTATTTACTTCATCTTCAATCTCCCAAGAATTTACTGTTTGTTGAACAATTTTTAAAGAAACATCACAAGAAATTTCTTTTATATATGGTACTTCTGTTCTGGCTTTTATCTTTACTGTTACTGTTTCACCTTTATTAATTTGAGTTAAAGGGGTTACATAAAAAACAACCGTAGTTGAATTTGTTGTTTTATATATTGTACCTGTTGTTGATGTTGGTCCATCTTCTGAACCAATATTACATTTAATTTTATCTTTTTGCACTACTTCACATGAAATTGAGTAATCTAAATCATAATCTAATTTTAATAATGTATTTTGATAACTATATAACTCAACATTAATTTTGTAAACATCTATACCTCCCCAATTTTCATAAGTGTAAGTTTGTCCACCTAATGCTAACAAATCACTTGTAAAAAAGAATTGTTTTGATAGAAAATAAGATTCTTTTATGCTATTGTAAAAATATCTACCAAATACTGATAATGTTATTATTAAAACAATAAGAAATATGGTTATTCCAACTTTTAGTTTATTTATTTTTTTATGTTTTCTCATCTTTCGCATTCAATCCTCTCTTTATTCATAGCATAGGCACAACCATTGTCGTGCCTATGTATTTTTATTAATCAGTAACAATAAATGTCTTTCTTACTGTTTGAATTATGGCATCATCGAAACATGCTTTAAATACTAATTTGTATTCACCTGTACTTACGTTTTCTTTTAATGTATTTTCAAATTGTACTATTTCTTCTTCTACTGGTGTTGCATAATTTCGTTTTTCCATAATTACATATTCTGTTGTTGCACCTTCAGTGTTTGACATTCCAGCTTCCTCTGGAGTTTTCCAATCACCGTCTAATACTGTTTTCAAGTCGACTGGTGTGTACTCAGTTCCAGTATAAGTTTTTGTACCATCTTCGTTTTCTGTATAAGTTGCATTACGCTTATATAACTCTACTCTTACGTTAGTACCACTTGATGGAGCTCCTACTCTTACTTTGATATCTACATTTTGATTTCCTTCTAAGTTATTTCTTGTTGCTTTATTCAAAATTCTGCTTCCATCAATAGCTTCAATTCCAACTAGTCCTACTGTCTTATTAATAAATGTTATATAGAATTCTTTTACTATCTTTGTCTCACCACCGTAATACTTTCCATCATCAGATGTAAAGAAGTATACTTTTGCTACATAATTTCCTGCTGGTACATTATATTGAGTTAATGATAATGTATATTTCTTTTGTAATACTGATAATCCTTCAGATAATGGAACTCTTATTACTCCATCATCTCCAGCTTTATAAACTTCTGTTGCATCACTAGAGTTTGTAAGTTTAAAGTTTTGCATTTCTGGAGCATTAACTCTTTCTCCATTCTCTGTTGTTATTTCGATTGCTATACCTGCTATTTTGCCTTCATATTTTGTATCTCTAATGTTTACTCCTGATGAAACTTCTTGTTCTTGTAATACTGTGTTTAATGTAAATGGTATATCTATGTTTTCAACTGCTGAATATGACCTTGATTCATTACTAATTGTTTCTGACATTGTTGCATTTCTATTATATAAATTATATTTTATGTCTTTGTCTCCATTATCATATTTTAATTGTCCAGCTGAATTTCTTAATTCTAAGTATGTTTCTTGTTCTAGTTGATTTGCATTAATATTTGAATTTCTAAAGTCTATTGATATGTCGTATTTTTCAAATACATATCCATCATGGTAATATATACTATTGTTGTCTGCATATTTAGTTCCAACGCTTGTACTTCCCATATCTATAAATTTAGATAATTTGTAAATATATCTTGTCTTTCCATCTACTGTTTCTGTACTATCATAATCTGAATCACTTGGAACTTGATAATAGTAAACTTTATTTACTGTATCACCTTGTCCATAGTCTCTCATTGTTAATTTTGTTCCTGCTGTTAGTTTTACAGTTGATGATAATACTCTATAATCTTCTGATGTATAAATTGTTTCTTTTGCATTCTTATATAATAAGTAAGTTAAATCAACCTTGCTATCTGTTGTGTAATTTAATTCTGTTTCTGTGCTATTTGTAAAGCTTGGTGTATATTGTTCTTTATCTTCCTCATATATAGATTGTAATGTTACAGATATTACTACTTTGAATACTCCACCTTGTGTTGTATCTTCACCTGTAGTAGTTTTTCCTGTTAATACAATATTTACATTTCCAAGATCTTGATCTTCTGAAACATTCATTGAATTATATATCTTAAAGATTAATTTACCTGGTGTACTTGTTGAATCTGTTTTATAATATGTTGTTCCATCAATCTTACCATAATCTTCTGACAATATTGTTGTTGTTCCGCTCTTTACCCATCCAGTTCTATCTGTTGACATTGTTAATCCAAAGGTATTATTTGCATTGCTTGAAATTGTTGGAATATCTAATGGATTTATTAAATTAATGTCTGGGTTTAAAGCATTTACACTGACTCTGTTTACTGTGTATGTTGCATTTGGTTTATATTTATAATCTAGCAATAATTCTGACATAGAGTATGTTGAATATGTTGATGCTATTAATGTTGTTGAATAATTTACAATATCTCCACCAGCAATCCAATCATAATATGTTCCATAATCTGTTACTTCTATAATTTCTGGAGTTACTGTAACATTATTTGGATTTGAATAATCTCCAACATTTGTATAGAAGCCATCTACTGTTGTATCATGATTTGACTTATGTCTTCCTTCTATATATGTACCATTTGCGAAGAAGCCTTCTACTCCTCCACCAGAATAGTTCGGATCATATATATCAAAATCTTTACCTCCAGTTTGACGGTTTATTCTGTACATTCCGAAGAATGCCATACCATTTACATCTCCCCAAATATCTTGACTTGAATTACTATAAATATCTCCCTCTTGTTTAGCAAATACTAAGTTAATACCTTCTAGTGTATATATTCTATTGTCAACATTTCTTGTTACTGCACCATCTGCAATACTTACTGTCTGTTTCGTTGATGTTCCATCTCCATCTGTCTTAACACTTTCAAATCCGTTTACTAAGTTAAATCCTCTTTGAGTATAAAGTGTAGTTCCATTTTGTAGTGTTAATCCATTTGAAATTCTATTTAAAGTATATCTTGTTGTTTTATAATAGTTATTTACATCTTGTTCTCCAACTAACTCTAAATATGAGTGGTCAATATATACTTTTCCAGTTCTTTCTATTGATGTCATTCTGTAAGATTCTGTTGATGAACCGAAATCTTTTACTGTAATTGTTGAACCATCTACTTCATTTGAGTAAGATGCTGCATTTCCAGCTCCAAATATGCTTCCACTAAATGAGATTGTTGATTGTGTACTGTTGTCAAGAGTTACATGTGTGTCTCCATAAACACTTATTGTATCAAAATCATAATCCTTTTGTGATTGTCTATTTGATGCTTTATAAGAATCTCCTCCTGCATAAATATTTCCTCTAATGTTAATACTTGCTGCGGTTAAGTCCTTATCAGCTACTGCATCTCTACCAATATTTACATTTGTTGTTCCATAAACCTTAGATTCTTTTGAACCTCCATTAATGTCTTTATTTATAGAACCACCTGTAATATTGATTGTTGTTGAACCTGTTTCTTCTGCTGTACCGATAGCAGATCTAAATCCACCACCATATAATTCTCCAGTTATTACCGAAATACCTAAAATATTAATTGTTGCATTTTGTGTTGTTCCTCTTCCATAGTTTCCACCATATACATTCTTAACTGATGAATCTACAATGTTTACTATTGCATTTGTTGTTTGTCCTCCATCACCAGTTCCACCATGATTTCCACCATAGATATTTGTTACTTTTGCACCTTTTTGGTTTACTGTTGCATTTGTTGAACCTATATCAAGTCCTCCACCATATACATTTGTTACTGTTCCAGCTTTCAAGTTTACATTTGTTGCATTACATAATCCTGTTTTCTTAGAACCACCATGTATTGAGTCAATTACCAATTTTGCACCATTTAAAGTTACATTTGCATTTCTAACTGGTGCTGAATTTCCTCCACCAAATACATTTGTTATTGTTCCTGATTTTAGAATTACTTTTGTAGTTTCAACATCACCTTTAGTGTTTGAACCTCCATAAATGCTTGTTACTGTTGCAGTTCCTTCTAATGTAATACCAGCTTCTGTACCTTTTCCGCCATAGCCTCCGCCATAAACGTCTGTTACAGTTCCTGATTGTAAGTAAATATTTGCACTTGTTACATTTCCTCCAACATTTGAACCTCCATAAATTGTGCTTACTGTCATACCCATCAAATAAATACTTGATTTATTAGTTACACCTGAGCTATATGAACCTCCATAAACTGTTGGCTTTGTAGAACATTTTATCAATTGGATTACTGAATTTTCTATCTTATCAAATTTTCCTCCACCATAGATATCTCCTTTTACTGTTGGAGTTGTTGTTACATTTTCATCACCAATTGTAATCTTGATTTCTTGGTTTGTTGTATCTCCCATTTGTTGTGAAACTCCTGTTAAGATATTTCCACCATAGATATCATTTACTGTTCCTCCGTAAACCTTAATAACTGATCTACCTTGAACTTGATTTTGATATGCACCACCATAGATTGTTCCTAATACAGTTCCATTATTGATTGTAATATCTGCTGTATTAACTATACCGCAATTATTACCTCCACCATAAATATCTCCTGTAACTTTTCCAGCATTTAATTTTATGCTTGAACTTCCTGTTATTAATCCATTATTCAAATTAATTGAACCATTGTTAATTATTCCATTGCTTCCGCCATAGACATTTCCTGTTACAACAGATGATGTGCTATTTAATAAAATTGTTGAACTTCCATTTACTTTTCCACTTCCAACTGTTGTTGAATTTGAACCACCAAAAATATCTCCAGTCATTGTAAATATACCTTCTAGTGTTATCTCTGTACCACCATAAGAAGAATCCTTTCCACCTTGTCCAAATATATTTCCTGTAATAGTTCCACCATAGAACTTCATAGCATTTAATGTTGTTTCTGGGCTATCTGTAGCCATTCTTGCACCAGCATAAACATTACCTGTAACATCTCCACCATACATTTCAAAATCTGTCTTACCATCATTGAAACCATTAGCAGATCTTAGATATATACTTGCATCTTCTGATGCTTTTGCAAATTTATTTTCTCCTGTAAAGGTTGCACTATATAATCTTGTTATTGAATATGTTCTACTATATGAAGAACTTGTTTCTTGATTTCCAGAAGTCTTATATGGATAACATCTATCTTCTAGTTCTCCCATGCTCAAGTAACCTGTTATTGTTACACGACTATTTCTTGATATTGCCGCTTCTTTCATAGTTCCTATAGTTATTTGATGAGAAACATATTTAGGTTTTATTGATTGTCCGCCTAAGCCCAAAGCACTTCCAATTACTATATCATTGTATTTACCAGCTTCTACTATTACTGTATGAATTCCAATTGAACCTGTCTTTGTCTCTTGCTTATATTCTCCTCCAATTACTGCTCCAAATGTATATTTTCCATTTGGTGTTATTATTCCTCTTCCTAAGACTACATTTCCATAGTTTGTAATTAACATGTTGTTATATGAACCATTTGCTAAATAATCACTACCATCACTTACTGTTGTAGAATTTGAATATAACTTAATATCATCAAACATTACATTACCATTTATTTGCATATTAGAACTAATCTTTAACTCTGCACCTTTGTTTGTATAATCAACTCCTGCATATAAACTTGTTATTGTTGCATTTCCTGTTAAAACATCACTGCTATTCCATTCAATTGCATCCATAATAACAATTACATTTGTTTTCATTGTTCCAGAAGCACTTAATTTGCTATATGCTGTCTTTATATCTTTAACTGGTGTCTCTGGTGAAAATCCGTTGTTTGCGTTATTTCCATTCTTTGACACAAAGATTACTGTCGCTTTTTGCCATATTGCTTTCAAATTTGTAACTGTCTCTGGAATTTCATCATATAATCCATATATTGTTGCTTTTGATTCATCTGTTAAAATTGTTCCTTGGTCATCTACTAAATGTCCATTTTCATTTGCTACACCCCATCCTTTAAAGCTATAAGCTGATTGTGTTCCATTTGTATATGTAAATGGTTCTGCAAATGTTGTGTTTCCAACATTTTTATAAATTTCTCCAACTGAACTTGCTCTATATGTCTTGCTTTCTGAGTTCTTTCCAGTTTTATTTACACTCATCAATTCATGTACATATGCTTGATGCATTAATTCAAAGTCATGGCTTGCATGGTATGTTACTGCTGTGTAATTATTTGTATTTGATGAAATTGCTGATTTAGAGAAGCTTATTGTTGTTGCATTACTTTCATTATCAAACTCATCAATTAATGTTTTTTCTTCAAATACTAATGAATAAGAGCCAATTTCTTTTAATCCTGTTATATCAATTTTATAAGATTTTGATTTTTCAGTCGTATCTTGTCCTAAGTAATTTACTGTAATTCCAACACTGTCTGTTAACTCTACTCCGTCTTTATAAATTTTCATATTAGAATCTTGTAATCCGCTCTTTGTTAAATTCAAGAATTTATCTTGACCTTTAACTGTAAAGCTTATTTTACCATCTGTCTCAAATTTTGAAGTATCTGTACTGATATATTTCCATATTGGTTTCTTATTATCTAATCCAACTATAATTTCTGTTTCTTCGTTTACATTTCCAGATGAATCTGAAATTTTGCCAGCTGCTATTACAATCTTCATCTTGTATTCTTCTTCAAATTCTCCTAATCTGATAACAAAGTCATATCCATATTTATTTTTTACAGATTTTATAGTTACAGGTAAATCAGTAACCTCTATGTAATCTCCATTATCATTTTGTTGATATAATTTAATATCTTCTGGTTCCAATTTTGTATTAAAGTCATAGAATCTATCTGTTCCCTTTATTGTTACATCTGCATATCTATTATCCCAACTAATGAATTTACTGTCATAGAATATCTTTGGTTTTACAAAGTCTACGTTTATAAAGTTATTTTCATCATCACCATTGTCATTATCAACTATTATGCTTGTTTCGATATTTCCGTTTCCAGATGTATCTCTTACTTTATCTTTAGCGATTATTAATTCGATTTTTCCACTATGTCTTCTGAAGATTTCATCTTCTAAGTTTTGGTCTAATTCGAAGTTTGATAATGTTAATGTATATTTAACTCCATTCTTCTTATTTGTATCTGTAGTATCTTTTATATCTGATTTTTCTAGTTTTTTTGTTATAGAATCTGTAACTTCCATATCATCTACAAGAACTCTAATATCTGATGCTGTGATATTACTTTCTAAGAAGTTTGTATCTGTTACATTAAATGATATTGATACTTGCTTGTTATCACGGTCTATTACTGGGTTTACTCCATCTTCATATTGATATGTGATTATTGGTTTTATAAAGTCTACAATACTGTTTCTAAATGCTGTATATTTAGGATTTGTAGAACTATCACCAACATCAGTTTCTACCCATTTGCTATTTCCTACTGAAATTTCTGTTTCTTTGTTTCCATTTCCTGATGTATCTTTGATTGTATCTGCATCAATTTTAATTTTTACTTTTCCATCATATTTTCCAAAGTTTCCTAATGTTAATGTATATCCTGTATCTGCTCCTTCAAGTTGAGCTGTGTCTGTAATTTTTGTTAATGTCTTAGTTATTGTTGTTATTGGTTCTTCTGGATTTTCGCTATTTGCTACATATACGCTAATGTCATTTGTTGTTAATGTATCTTTTAAGTAATATGTATCTTTTCCTAGTATTTTTATTGTTACTGTTCCTGTTTCGCCATCTCTATTTCTTGTAATACTACTTGTTGCATAGTTCCATGTTGGTCTAGTTACATCTATAATACTATCTCTAAATGCTGTATATTCTCCTTTTGAATCTCCAACTTCAACCCATGTTGCATTTCCTACTAATAATTCTGTTTCTTTATTTCCATTTTCTGATGTATCTTTGATTACTCCTTTTGGAATTACAATACTTGTTATTCCTTCGTTTTTCTCAAAGTTACTTAATGTGATATTATAATCAATTAATGTTGCTTGTTGTCTTAATTTTGTTACAGTTTTCTTGATTGTTGGAACTTCAACCTTTTCTGTTGTTCCTGGTTTTATCATCATTACTTTAATTTGTTCTGCAACGTTTTCAAGTGTTCCAGATTTTAAGTATTTATCTGTTGCTCTTATTTCTACTGATACTACACCTGTTTCTGTATTTAAGTCTCTTACAATATTATTTTGAGCATTTCTAACACTTAAGCTATCTTTTGTTTTTTCTATTAATGGGTCAATTACATCGACTATTATTGAATTATCTGGATCATCTCCATCATCTGTGTCAATTGTAATTGTTGTTGCATCATTTTTGTTTCCTGATGTATCATCAATCTTATTTGCTTCAAATACTAATTGTACCTCACCACTATAGTCTTCATATCCTTTTCCAGTGTTATATACTAATTCAAAGTTTGATATTACTAATGTATATTCTTTTCCATCTGTAATATCTGCTGAAGTAATTACTGTATGTAATTGAGTTGTTAAATCTGTTCCAGCAACTTTAATCTTTACTGCATCTGTATTTAATGTTCCATCTGCTTTTATTATTGTACTTTCGCGTAAATATTTATCTGTTACCGTAAATTTAACTGTTAATGTTCTCGCTTCATAATCTATATCAGGATTTCTTGCTCCTTCTACATCTGAATATTTGTATTTGATTACTGGTTTTATGAAGTCTACAATACTATTTCTGAATGCTGGATATTTTTGATTTGTACTACTATCTCCTGTTTCAATCCATTCTATGTTTCCAACATTTATTGTTGTTTCTATATTCTTATTTCCACTTTCATCTTGGATTGTTCCAGCGTCTATTACAATCTTTGTAACTCCGTTTATTGTTCCGAAATTTCCTAGAGTTAACTTATATCCTGTAAATTTCAAGTTATTTATATCTGCTAATCCCTGTTTTGTAGCTAATTGCTTTAATGTTGCTGTATCTGTTATTTCAGTTAACTTTTTAGTTATTGAAACTTGTAATTTGTCATCTACATATACCTTTATCTTATCTTCTGTTAATGTATTTGCTTTATAATACTTATCACTTCCGATAATTGTTAGGTCTACTGTATCTGCTGTTGCTCCATTTCTTACTCTGTTTATACTACTTGTTCCATAACTCCATAATGGATTTACAACATCGACTACTATTGGGTCTTTGTGGTCTCCATGATTTTCTGGGTCATCTATACCAAGTGTTATAGTTTTTGCAGAGTTTGAATTATTTGATTGGTCTGTTACAATTCCACTTGGAAATGCTAATGTCATTGTACCACTGTAACCTTCACCATTCTTTGTTTCTAAGCCACTTACTACAAGTTCATATCTTTCACCTATTTGTTGTAACTTACCATTTACTGGGTACCAGATTGTTCCATCTGTTTTATAAACGATTTCTCCAACTTTTTGGTCTGCATTTATTTTCTTCTTTGCTAATGTTTTATTTACTTTTGTCCAATCTACATCTTCTCCATCAACTTTTATTGTTGTATTGTCTAAAGATACTGTTGATTGTTTAAAATATTTATCAGTTACATCAAATACAACTGTTACAGTCTTTTTGTCATAGTCTATTTGGGTATTTGCATATTCATATGTGAATTCTGGCTTAATGTAATCTGTAAACATTGTTGTTGTACTTGTTGTATTATTGCTTGTTTCTGTTCCAGTTCCTTGTATTACAATGTCTTGCATTGTTCCTGTTGTGTCTATTGCATTTAAGTTTTGGTTTCCATATTTGTCATCTTTTAATGTCTTTTTGTCTATCTTTAATATTATATTACCACTCCATTCTTTGAAGTTCTTTCCACTTTGTCTTGCTGATTCTTCAAAGTTTGATAATGTTAATACTTGTGTTACATCATTTGCTCCTGTTACTGCATTTTTTACTACTGTTGCATCTCCTATTGTTTTAGTTAGTCCATCAACTTGCTCACCATCTATAAATATTTGAATTTGATCATTTAGTTTTGCTTGTGTTAATAAACTTGTTACATTACTTGTGAAGTCTACTCCTGCTTCTGCACTTGTTCTTCCTCTTAATGTTATTGTTATTTTACTGTTCTTTGGATTTGCTGTATCTATTGTTATTTTTGAGTTTTCATTTATCCATTCTGTTCTATATCTTGGATTTATTGTTCCTCTTGTGTAGTTTATTGCAGAACTTGTTGCATCTGTGTTTAACTTGAAGTTGTTTTTGTCTAAGTAAATTTGTTCTGATGCATAAATTGTTATTGCATTATTTTTTCCAGTATATGTGAACATTTCTGAATATGCTTTAAGTGTATTTGAATCTATAGTAATGTCTCCATCTGCTATCTTTATAAATGCTGGTCCTAAATCTAATAATGTCATTTGAGTTGCACCTGTATTAAAGAACATTCTGTACATATTAGTTACTTTACTTGTATTAAACTTATCTCCTAAATCCAATTTTGTCATTGCTGTGAATCCTGTTTCTTCAAACATTGATTTCATATCTGTTACATTTGTTGTATCAAAATTGCTTCCTAAATTTAATGTTGTCATTGCTGTGCGACCAGTTCTATAGAACATTGCATTCATATTTGTTACCTTAACTGTATTAAAATTGCCACCTAAATCTAAGCTTGTCATTGCTGTATATCCTGTTTCTTCAAACATACTATTCATATTTGTTACACTACTTGTATTAAATTTTTCACCTAAATCTAAGCCTGTCATTGCCTTATATCCTGTAGCTTCAAACATATGTGCCATGTCTGTTACATTACTTGTATTAAAGTTTCCGCCCAAATTTAAAGTTGTCAATACATCATGTCCAGTATTACTAAACATATTATTCATATTAGTTACACTAACTGTATTGAAGTTTCCACCTAAATTCAAGCTTGTCATTGCAACCCATCCTGCTTGACTAAACATATAGTTCATATCAGTAACTTTACTTGTATAGAACTTGCTTCCTAAGTCTAAAGTTGTCATAGCTTGTTTTCCTGTTTCTCCAAACATACATACCATACTTGTTACATTACTTGTATCAAAATTAGCTCCTAGCTCTAATTTTTTCATGCTTCTCCATCCAGTCATCCAGAACATTCCTCTCATATTTGTTACACTGCTTACATTTAATAAATTAATATTAGTAATTGTCTCTGCTGATGTACACTTGTCTGAATATCCAATATGTTTAAATAAATAGCTAGAATTATAATTTCCAAATATTTCATTATCACTACCAATGTAAACTTTTAAACTTCCATTAGCATTTGTTGTGTACCAAGCTAAAATTGACTTATCTTGCATTGCTGAAACATCCCATGCTGTATCATCAACATATGATTGTGCTGATTTATCATATACTGTTGAAGGTATATTATCTACAAATGTTACATTGTCAATGTTCTGTCTTTGGATTGTTTTTACTTTTGTATTAGCACTACTTGCACTTCCTAAGAATCCACTTGTTGCACTTGTTTCTGTATCTGTCTTTGCTAATGCATTAAATACTATCAAATCTGTTGCCTTATTCTTATTTCCAGAAGTATCTGTTAATGCACCTTCTTGGATTTGAACTTTAATTTGGTTAGTATCTTTAGGTAATCCAGAACCACTAAGTGTTATTGTATATTGGTCTCCTATTCTTGTTGTTCCATCTGCTGAATATACTGGTGTTGCCGTTCCAACATTTACTGAAACATTTGTTGAAACTTCTTTTCCATTTATAAGAATTTTTATCTTATCTGCTGTTAAAGCACTGCTTGCAAAATATTTATCTGTTCCTCTTACTGTAATTGTAGCTGTTTGATTTGCCGCACTTGCTGATGAACTTACTCTTTCCCATATTGGGTCTACAACGTCTACTACAGTTCCTGTTACTGGATTTCCATTTATATATAAGTATAAGTTATTTCCATCATATATACCTTTAATATTTGTTTTTTCACCAACTGTTAAGGCTGTGTCTGCACTAATTTCTATATATTTATTCAAATTTTTACTATATATAGAAAATCTTGGTACACCATTCATTAAGTATATTCCTATACCGCCACCTTCAAAGTTTGAAACAACATCAACCTCATCACTTTGAACTTTATCTATTGACATTGTTATATCTAAACTTGCATAATTAGTAAAGTTTATTTGTCCTAAATTTACCCAATCATCTACTCCATCAAATTTTAGATAATTACTTCCCCAAATTGCTCCATTAATTGTACCATTATGATTTCCTTTTAAGTCTTTCCATGTTGTTGTTGAATTACTATGTCCACTTCCTGTATTATTTGTTGCATCATAACTGCTTATAACTCCTGTTTCATTAGAAATTTCTAATGCATAAACATTCATATTTGCAAAACCACTACTAGCACTGCTTCCTCCAGGGTTAGTTCCTACAGCCATTACTGTATTATTGCCAGGAAGTCCTATCTCTCCTTTTCCTGTTTCACCTTTAACTTCTATACCAGAAGTAATAGTTAAAGCATCATTTTTATTTCCAGAAGTATCTGCTACCTTATCTTTAGGAATTGCAACTGTAATTACACCACTGTAATCCATTGTTTCTTTTCCTGCCAATTTTTCTAATTGCTCTAAATGAGAAAGTTTTAAAGTATAACGTTTACCAATTGTTTGTGTTTGGCCATTTACAGTATTAGTCCTATCTGTAATAGTAAGTTGTTTAATTACTCCATGAACTCCTGTATCATCCCAATTTGGTTCTTCGCCATCTATTCTAATAGTTAAATCACTTAATGCTAATGTAGCTGAACTATAATGTTTATCTGTTATATCAAATACCATTGTAAATGTTTTTCCATTATAATCTATATTTGATGATGAATATTGATATGTTGCATTTGGTTTTATAAAATCAATAAATTCTCCTGCAATTTCTGTTTCATCATTTTTATTAGGTGTTGGTGTATTTGTATCTTTTACAGCATCTTTAGCAATCTTGATTTTTACATTACCACTCCAATCAGAATATTCTCTGTTGTAGTTAATTGCTGTTCTCTTTTGCTCAAAGTTACTTAATACTAATTGATATTGATGTCCAACTACTTTAGATACTCCATTTACAGTTCCTGATATGTCAGATACTTTCGTTAATTTCTTGCTTATTTGTGAAGCTAATTCATTATCTACATATACTGAAATCTCACTTTCTGTAACTAAATCTGTTACATCTAAGTATTTATCAATTACATTAAATACTATTGTTTCTGTCTTGTTGCTTGCATTCTTTGTTGATGATACTCTTTCAATTTTTGGTTTTATAAAGTCTACATGCCCTAATGTAAATTGTTGTTTATTACTTGTGTTATTTGATTCATCTTTTAATGTATCTGCTGCAATTTCAATCTTTGTTGTACCACTCCATTCAAAGAATTGTTTTCCAGATTGTTTTGTACTTTCTTCCCAATTTGAAAGTGTTAATGTGTATTTAACTCCATATTGAATTGTACTAGCAGTACTTAATGTTTTCTTTATGCTTGTTGTTTCTTCTCCGTCAACTAAAACTTTAATTTTATCTGTTGTTAGGCTATTGCTTGCATAATATTTATCGGTTCCTATTAAATCTACTGTTACTTGTTTATTTGTATGGTCTATGTTTATATTATCTGTTCTCCACATTGGATCTACAACATCGACAATTTTATCTGTTCCAGTATTATCTGGTTCATTTACACCTATTGTGATTGTCTTTGCATCACTTAAGTTTCCTGATGTATCTTTTATTGTTCCCGCTGGGAATGATATACTCATTGGACCACTGTAGTTTTTGTAATCTCCATTTAATGTCTTTTGCTCTAATCCTTTTACTACTAATTTATATTTTTCTCCAACTTTTACAGATTTTCCATTTACTGTATCCATTACGTCTGAAACATATTTCAATTCTTTTGTTACATTACTATTTACTGGTGCTGTTTCATCATCTTTTAGTTTTAATGTAATATTTTGAGCTGTTGTATCTGTTTTTAATGTTGTACTTTCGAAATATTTATCTGTTACAGTAAAGTCTACTGTTAATGTTTTATCTGTATAATTTATATTTCCTGTTGAGAAACTATATGTAAACTCTGGTTTTATATAGTCTGTGAACATTGTTGATGTACTTGTTGTATTATTTTTATTTTCTGTTCCAGTTCCTGCTAAAACTATATCTGTCATTGTTCCTGTTGTGTCTATTGCACTTAAGTTTTGGTTTGAATATGTTGCATCTGTCAAAGTCTTTTTAGCTATCTTTAATGAAATGTTACCACTCCATTCTTTGTAACTCTTTCCACTTTGTCTAGCTGTTTCTTCAAAATTTGATAATGTTAATACTTGTATTACATCATTTGCTCCTGTTACAGCATTTTTATCTGTTGTAGCTGTAGCAATTGTTTTGGTTATACTTGTTGCTTCTTTTCCATCTACAAATACTTTTATTTGATCATTAATTTGATTTTGTGTTAATAAACTTGTTACATTACTTGTAAAGTCTACTCCTGCTTCTGAATTTGTTCTACCTCTTAATGTAATTGTTATATTTTTATTAGCTGTACTTATTGATGAGCTTTCTTTTACCCATTCTGTTCTATATTTTGGATTTATTGTTCCTCTTGTGTAATTTATTGCTGATTCTGTTGCACTTGTATTTAGTTTGAAATTATTTTTATCCAAATAAATTTGCTCTGATGCATAAATTTTCATTTCTCCAGATTTTCCTGCATTTGTAAACATATCTGTATAAGAATCAGCAATTCTTGTAAATGCTGGTCCTAAATCTAATAAGGTCATCACATTTGTTCCTAATTGATAGAACATGTTCTGCATATTTGTTGCACTTGTTGTATAGAATTTATCTCCTAAGTCTAAACTTGTCATTACCGAAGTTCCTGTGCAATGGAACATATAACTCATGTTTGTTACATTTCTTGTATCAAAATTCTTTCCTAAGTCTAATGTTTTTAATGGAGAGGTTTGTCCTACTCCAGCAAACATTCCACTCATATTTGTTACTTTAATTGTATTAAAATTGTTGCCTAAGTTTAATGTTTCTAGTTTTGCAAAACCAACTCTATAGAACATACTATCCATATTTGTTACATTGCTTGTATCAAAGTTACTTCCTAAGTCTAAAGCAGTTAATGCATCATGTCCACAATCTCTAAACATATATTGCATATTTGTTACTTTAGCTGTATTGAAGTTTCCTCCTAAATTTAGATTTTGCATTGCTGTATATCCTGTTTCATAGAACATATATTCCATTGTTGTAACTTTACTTGTATTAAAGTTTGTTCCAAAAGTTAAGGTGTCCATTGCTTTATATCCTGTTGCATAAAACATTGCATTCATAAGAGTTACATTTCTTGTATCTAGGCTACTTAAATCTAATTTTTTCATTGCATTATAACCTGTATTTTGGAATAGCCATCTCATGTCTGTTACACTAGCTGTATCTAACAAATTAAGATTTGTAATTACCTCTGTTGCTGTACAATTTGTTGAATATCCTATGTTTTGGAATAATCTTGATGAATTAACATTTGCAAATATCTCATTATTTCCTACAGTTGTTTGTCCTGGAACTTGGCTATTAGTTGCTATATGAATTTTATAAGTGCTATTCTTTATTTCACTATCAACATACCAAGCAACTATAGATTGGTCTCCCTGTGCTGATACATCCCATGCTCTTGTTGTATCTGAAATCTTTTTAGTAGCATGATTGTATACTGAATTTGGAATAACTTTTTCAAATGTTACATTATAAATATTTTGTCTTTGGATTTTACCTCCTAAAAATACACTTGTAATAGCTGACTCTGTATCTGTTTTCTTTAATACATTGTACAATACTAAATCAGTTTGTTTATTACCATTTCCAGATGTATCAGTTACAACTCCTTGAGGAATTCTAACTATAACTTGGTTAACATTTGAATCAAATCCACCAACATTTACTGTATATTCAACACCATACTGAAATTGAGTTGTTGTTGAACCTGAAGTTCTATCTTCTTTTAATTCTTTACTTGTAAATCCTGTTATTTTTCCTGTAACTTCTGTTCCGTTAACTAAAACTTTTATATTATTTTGTGTCAATGTACTTTTTGCAAAATACTTATCAGTTATCTTAAAGTTAACTGATGCTGTTTTATTAACTGCACTAGCTGAAGAAGTTATTTTCTCAACTAATGGATCTACAACATCAACTACCTGATCATTTCCAGAACCTCCTGGAAGACTAATACCAGATGTAATTGTTGTTGTACTATTTTTATTTAAATTTGTTTTATCTCCTGTTATTCCTATATCAGCAACTTTGTTTTGTGGAATTACTACTGAAACCACACCACTATATTCTATATAATTTCCAGAAGTATCTTTAGTTTGAAGTTGCTCTAGATTAGATAATGTTAACGTATAACGTTTTCCAACTACTTTATTTCCTGTCTTTATAGTTCCATTATCTGTATAGCTTATATTTGTTGCTGTTATATTGTCTCCTCCTGTTGGAGTTAGTGTTCTTGTTACTTTTGACCAATCTGGTTCTTTTCCATCAATTCTAATTGCTAAATCACTTACAGATATTGCACTTGAACTTGCTGAATTATAATATTTGTCTACAATATCAAAAGTCATTGAAAATGTTTTGTTTTCTTTGTTTATGTCTGATGATGAATATTTGTATACCACTTCTGGTTTTAATGTATCAACAAAAGTTGATAATGTTGCTGTATCTGGATTTATTGTATTGCCTTTAATATCTCTTGCTGCTGTTGGATTAATTTTTACTTGTAAAGTACCACTGTATTCTCTATAGCTTCTAGCTGAATTTATAAATGTTTGGTCTGTTTCTCTAAGTTTACTTATTTCTAATGTATATTGATGTCCAACTACTTTTGTTTTATTGTCAATTGTAGTTTTTATCTCTACTTTTTTAGTAATTGTTTTTGTTATATTTGAATCAATTTGTGTTCCATCCATCCAAATTGACATTTCATCTGTTCCTATAATCTTAGATGAATCATAGTTTTTATCTGTTACATTAAATACTATAGTTGCTTTATGATTTGTATCATCTCTAGTTGTTTGAACATAATATACTTCTGGTTTTGTATTATCCAAACTTCCAACTACTAAATCTTGTTGTAATGTTTTGTTTCCATATTTATCTGTTACTGTTCCAGCAACAATTCTTAATTTAACATCTCCACCATTTTCATTTCTATATTTTGCTGTTCCTCCTACTATTGGATCAATTGGTGTAAATTCTGTATAGCCTCCATCACTTGGTTCTATATTTGATAATGTTAAAGTATATTCATATACTTGATTAGCTGTAATCTCTGTTGGTCCTGATAATGATTTTTCAATTGTTGTTGATTCAACACCATTTACTATTACTTTAATACTATCTTTAGTTAATGCAAATATACTATCTGCTTTTACCAAATATTTATCTGTTACTCTTAATTTTATAACTCCAGTTATAGCATTTGTACTAGCTATTGACCATACCGGACTTACAACATCAACTATTGTTCCAGAGCCTGTTCCATTTGGTGTGTCTACTCCTATTGTTATTGTTTGTGAATCATTTTTGTTTCCAGAAAAGTCTGCTACTAAGTCTTTTGCAAATCCTAATTGCATTATTCCACTGTAATGAGTTCCATCTTTATGGTCTAGTCCTGTTATTGTTAATCTATATTTTTCTCCAACTTTTTGGTTCTTTCCATTTACTGTATCTTTTTCTTCTTCAACAACTTCTAGTTTCTTAGTTATCTTACTATTTATCTCTTCATCAGCAACTGTTACTGAAATCTTTGATGCTGTTGTGTCTGCTGTTAATCCTGAAGTACTAAAATATTTATCTCTTACACTGAATAATATTGTAACTGTTTTTGTATCATGGTTTATTGTTGTTTCTGATGATATATAATTAAACTCTGGTTTTACAAAGTCTGTAAACATTGTTGAAGTACTTGAAGTATCATTTTGTTTTTCAGTTCCTGTTCCAGCTAAAACTATGTCTGTCATTGTTCCTGTTGTGTCTATTGCACTTAAGTTTTGGTTTGAATATTTAGTATCTGTTAATGTCTTTTTAGCTATCTTTAATGAAATATTACCACTCCACTCTTTGTAGCTTTTTCCACTTTGTCTTGCAGCTTCTTGGAAATTTGTTATTGTTAATACTTGAACTACATCACTTGCTCCTGTTGTAGCATTAGTATCTGCTGTTGCATTTCCTATTGTTTTGGTTATTGTTGTTGCCTCTTTGCCATCTATAAATACTTTTATTTGGTCATTTATTTGACTTTGTGTTAACGAGCTTGTTACATTACTTGTAAACTCTTTTCCTGCTTCGGCATTTGTTCTACCTCTTAGTGTTATTGTTATTTTACTATTTTTTGGATTTGCACTATCTATTGTTATTTGTGATGATTGTTTTATCCATTCTGTTCTATATCTTGGATTTATTGTTCCTCTTGTATAATTTATTGCTGATGTTGTTACACTTGTGTTTAGTTTGAAGTTATTTTTATCTAAGTAAATTTGTTCTGATGCATAAACTACATTTCCAGATTTTCCTGTGTTATAGAACATATTTGTACGAGTATCTGCAATTTTTGTAAATGCTGGTCCTAAATCTAACACTGTCATTGCAGTTTGTCCTGCTTGATAGAACATATTAGTCATATTTGTTGCACTTGTTGTATAGAAATTATCTCCTAAATCTAGTTTTGAAATCTTATGTGCAAAATCATAAAACATTCCACTCATATCTGTTACTTTACCTGTATTAAATTTATCACCTAAGCTGAAACTTGTCATATTGCTACATCCTGTTCCCCAGAACATACTATGCATATCTGTTACATTACTTGTATCAAATTTATCTCTTAAATTTAAAGTAGTTAATGCCCCCATCCAAGTAAACATTGCACTCATGTTAGTTACTTTACTTGTATTAAAATTTGTTCCAAGGTCTAATGTTGTTAATTTAGTTTTACCTGTTTCATAAAACATTTCTGCCATGTTTGTTACTTTACTTGTATTCATATTTCTTAAATTAATACTTGTCATTGCAGAATGTCCACATCTTCTAAACATCCCATGCATATTTGTTACTTCACTTGAATTAAAGTTTGTGCCTAAATCTAAGCTTTCCAATGCAGTTTCACCACAAGCATTGAACATATATGCCATATTTGTAACCTTATTTGTCTTAAAGCTTGTTCCTAAATTTAATGTTTGCATTGCTTTAAATCCAGTTGTCTCAAACATTGCTGACATATTTGTTACATTGCTTGTATCAAAAGCTCCTAAATCTAGTTTTGTCATTGCGGTATATCCAGTTCCTCTAAACATTCTATACATATTTGTTACACTAGTTGTATTTAATAAACTCAAATTAGTAATTGTTGTTGTTGCTGTACATCCTGTTGCATAACCTATATATGAGAATAATTGTGTGGAGTTTTGGTTTGCATATATTATGCTATTACTTACATCTGTTGTTTTTAAATCTGCTGCTATTGTTGTAACATTATTATTTGCTATATGAATTTTATACATTCCATTTGCATTTTTTTCACTGTCCACATACCAAGCAACTATAGATTGGTCACCTTGTGCTGATACATCCCACGCTCTTGTTGTATCTGTGATTTTCTTAGTTGTATGATTATACACTGCACTTGATATTATTTTTTCAAATGTTATATTTTCAATGTTCTGTCTTTGGATTTTTCCTCCTAAAAATACGCTTGTTGTATCTGCTTCTGATGCTGCTGATTTTAATACATTGTATAAAATCAAATCTGTTTGCTTATTACTGTTTCCATATTGGTCTATTACTTTACCTTGTGGTATTCTAAGTAATACTTGATTTGCAGAAGTATCAAAGTTTGATATTGTTACTGTATACTCAACTCCGTATTGTACTTGTGAAGTTGTACCATTTGTTGTTTTTGATTCTGTTAATGCCTTAGTAGAAAATCCTGTTATTTTTCCTGTAACTTCTGTTCCATTTACTAGAACTTTCATATCATTTTGTGTTAATGCAGCCTTTGTTGCATCATAATATTTATCTGTTATGTTGAATTTTACTGTAGCAGTTTTATTTACTGCATTAGCTGATGAATTTAATCTTTCTACTAATGGATCTACTACATCGACTACTTGTCCTGTTCCGCTTCCTCCTGGAATATTTATACCAGAAGTTATTGTAGTTCCATTATTTTTGTTTGGTGATGTGTTTTGACCATCAACACCTGTATCACTGATCTTACTTCCTGGTATTGCTACTGTAACTACACCACTGTAAGAAATGTAATTTCCAGATGTATCTCTTGTTTGGATTTGCTCCAAATTAGATAATTTCAATGTATAACGTTTACCAATTGTTTTTGCTACACTTTTTACTACTCCGTTTTCTGTGATTTTTACAGTATTTTGTCTATCTGCAACAGTTAAGCTTTTGCTTACTTTGTTCCAATCTACATCTTTTCCATCTATCTTAATTGTTAAATCTCCTATTGCTAATGTTCCTGAACTGTAGAATTTATCTGTTACATCAAACACCATTGTAAATGTTTTATCTGTATGATCTATATCAGCTGTTGCATATTGATATGTTGCATTTGGTTTTATAAAATCTACAAAATCTCCTGTAAATACTGTTTTTACACTAAAATTATTTGCAGTATCTTTTGCAACCCCTGCATCAATCTCTAATGTTACATTACCACTCCAATCAGAATATTCTCTATTAAAGTTAATTGCTGTTCTTGCTTTTTCAAATCCTGTTAATTCTAATGTATATCTATATCCTACAACTTTGCTTGTTCCATTAATCTTAGCTGATAACGGAGTTACACTTGTATAATTCTTTGTTACACTATCTGCTGCCTCTCCATCAACAAATACATGTACTTTAGATTTGTTATTATTTGCTTCTGTTACTGTTGTTCCTAATGCTGAACTTGCAATATATTTATCTACTACATCAAATACAAACGTTTCTTTTTTGTTTGTTGCATCTCTTGTTGAAGATATCTTGATAATTTCTGGTTTTATTGAATCTATATGTCCTAAAGAATAAGTTAAAGCTTTATTTGTATTTGTATAATCATCAACTATTGTATTAGCTGGTATTACAATACTCATATCTCCTGAATATTCTCTATATGCTCTACCAGTACTTGTATTAGCTGCATATTTAGCTCTTTCTGCATTAAATAATGCATCAGCTTCTTCCAAGTCTGTTATTGTATATTTATAATGAATTCCATATGTTACTGTTTTTCCATCTCTTTGTTCTGTAAAATCTTTTACTTTTGTCAATGTTCTAGAAATTTTAGCTGTACTTCCTGATGCTGTGATATTTACTCCATCTACCCATAGTTGAATTTGGTCTGCTGTTAATGTACTTTGCTTAAAATATTTATCAGTTCCATATATGTCCATTGTTGCTGTAAGTTTTCCTGTTGTGCTATTTACTGTTTTTTGTAAATTTTCAACTCTCCATACTGGGTCTACAACATCGACTATTTGTTGACTTCCAGAATTACTTGGTTCTCCTATACCTATTGTAATTGTCTTTGCATCATTTTGATTTTTAGATTTATCTGATGCAATTTCTTTTGGAAATGTTATACTCATTGGTCCACTGTAATCTCTATAATTTCCACTTGATGTTTCTTGTTGTAAATTTCCAATTACTAAAGTGAATTTTGCTCCAATTCTTACATTCTCATTATTTCTTTTTTCTGTTATATATTGAATATTTGTTATTTTCTTTGTTACCTTAGTATTTACAGCTGTTGTAGCATCATCCTTCATAGCAACTGTAATTTGATTAACTATTGATTGATTTGCTGTCAATGTTCCATTTGTATCTGTTATCAATTTTGTGCTATCGAAATATTTATCTGTTATAGAAAAATCTATTGTTAATGTTTTGTTTGTATGGTCTATATCTTTTGCTGCATATACATATGTAAATTCAGGTTTTATATAATCTGCAAACATTACATTATCTGTATTATGATCTGTTTTTGTATCTTTTAATTCTACATTTACCCAAGTTCCATCTTCTTGTATTTCCATCATGCTGTGATTTCCATTGTCATCTGTTAATACATTTGATGAATATGTACTTTCGTCTTGTCCTCTTCCTGTTATTTTTAATGCAATATTTCCACTCCATTCTTTGTAGTTTTTTCCTGCTTGTCTTACAGCTTCTTCTAGGTTTGATAACTGAATTGTATGTGTTACTTCTTTTTTTCCTGATGTTGTATTTGTTGATGTTTTAGTATCTGTTATTTTTACTGTTGGATTTGTTGTACTTGTTACCTCTATTCCATCTATAAATACTTTTACATTTGATGCACTTAAAGTACTTATTACATCACTTGCATACTTTATTTGAGTATTTGCATCTATTGTTTTATTTTCATATGCTGAACCTTTTACTACAACTGTTAATGTTTTATTGGCTGCACTAAAAGAACTTGATACTTTTTCCCACTTTGGTCTATATATTGGGTCTATTTCACCTTTGTCTATATTTATCGTTTCACTAGCATTATATAAATTTAATGCTGAATTATATTTTTCTTTTGTTACTTTATTTAAATTTATACCAAGACTTATTATTGAAATTATACTTATTAATAATACTATTATTTTTCTTACATTTTTTCTCTTTTTTAACATGTTTATCCTCCGTTTTTTGACTCATAACTCCTATTTTATTTATCTATATAATTTATATCATAACAGGCTATTTTTTTCAACGTTTTTCGGCATTTTTTTCAAAAAAAAAAGCACCAATTTTGGTGCTTTTTTCTAAGTTTTTTTCTATTTATTTTTCAAGCTTTTTTCACCTTGTTTTATGTCTTTATTTTCCTTATTTCTTCTTCACTTAGACCTGTAATTTTTGCTATTTTTTCAATAGGTATTTTTTCTTTTAATAAATTCTTTGCAACTTTTTTTATTCCTTTTCTTATACCTTCTTCTTCTCCTTCCTCTCTCGCAGTCAATAAAGCAGACTTCTCCTCCAGTTTTGACATCAACCTAATTTCAGCCAATCTCTTCACTTCTTCATCCCCCGTTAATACTTCATAGTTTTCCATAGCTTTCTTTACATTTTTATTTTCTTTACTTGCCATTTCTAACAAGTCCCCCCTCTCCATGTCTAGAAAACTTAACCACTGATTCAGCGGATTAGTCATATCAGGATTTTGTTTTCTAAACTTACTTAACTCTATATAATAATATTTTACACTATTATTTAGTTCATAGCCCCTATGTTCTGCTGCCACTCTTACTGTTTCTATAACATATTCTGGCAACTCTATAAATTCATAATCTAATATTGCTATTATAATAACTGGTTTTAGATTCTTATATCCTTCTCCAGATTTCATTTGTTCTGATATTTTCTTACTTGCATAAAATGTAGTTCTTTCTTCTATATTATGATAGTCCTTTAACTGTATTTCTATATTTATGTATTCGCCATTTTCTAGTTCTACTCCTAAATCTAGTATCCCATATTTCTGATCTTTTTCTAGTTTATCCAAGCTTACATCATGTCCTACCATCTTTATTTTTATTTTTTTCTTTAATATTGTCTCCAAAAACTCTTGTAAAAAAACTTCATTTTCTTTTCTGCTGAAAAATGCTTTAAAAATTATATCGCTTTTCATCTTTAGTTCTGGATTTCTTTCTAAATTAAAAACCATCCTATCTCTCCTTCCATTATATCGTTTTTTTCTATTTTTAGCAATCTTTTGTGCATTTTTTCTTTAGGACGCACTTAATAAAGGAGCATAGGCATCACTCTCCATTCTCTTATGAAATTTTTAAATAATGATTGTTTCATTGAATAAAATTACTGAAAAAATCAAAAATTTATTTTGTGTAAACACTAAGTTGTTTTGTACTAAATTCAAGTACATTACTAATATAACATATCTTACTCTATTTGGCAAGAGTTTTTTTACAATTATTGTATATTTTATAAAAATTAATCCTTAGAACTATAAACTTTGAATGAAATGTCGAATGTGCATGGAGAAATTTTAGAAATTCTATGCAATTTTATGGAAAGAGTTCACAAAGTGGAAGGGTACCATAAAAAAAGAGCAGAAAACTCTTTAAAAGTTTTCCGCTCCCTCTCAGCATTAGTTATATAAACTATATTCCTAATTTGAAAGAAGTTTGTGTTGAATATATTACCTCTGGAGCATATATTACAACATCTTTCTTTCCGCAGTTAGTAGCAAAGTTTACATGTTTAGCTGCTATCTTCTTAAAGTTTGGTCCCATATCCAATGCCATCATTGACACTGCACCTGTTGAATTAAACATATTATCCATGTTAGTTACTGTTGATGTATAGAAGTTATCACCCAAATCCAAACTTACCATAGCTTTATATCCTGTTGCATTAAACATTCCTTCCATTGTTTGTACTATACTTGTATTAAATTTAGAGCCTAAGTTCAATGCGGTTAATGCTTCATGTCCACAATTTTTGAACATCCAATCCATTTTAGTTACTTTTAATGTACTAAATTCTCCGCCTAAGTTTAAAGTTGTCATCTTTGTATATCCCGTGTCTGCAAACATAGAACTCATTTCTGTTACTTTAGCTGTATTAAACTTACCGCCTAAATTCAATCCTGTCATAGCAGTATATCCTGTATGGTCAAACATAGAATTCATCTTTGTTACATTTATTGTATTAAATTTTCCTGCCAAGTCTATACTTGTCATTGCTGCAAATCCAGTATATTGGAACATTCCGCTCATATCAGTTACATTTGTTGTATCAAATGCACTTCCTAAGCTAAATGTTTGCATTTTACCATAGCCTAAATATGCGAACATATTCTTCATATTTGTTACATTGTCTACATGTAATAACTCAATATTCTTTATTATCTTATTAGATGCTTCGTTTGTAACCGCACAATTTGTACTATATCCAACATAATTAAATAAGTTTGTTGAATCTTGATTTCCATTTATTATTATTGTACTTCCTATATGAACAATGTAAGTATTTCTTGAAGTTTTTTCATACCAAGCCATTATTGTTCTATCTTGAGCTGCTGATACATCAAACAATGTCTTTGAATCATCAATATATTCCTCAAATATTACTTGTTCAACATTTTGTCTTTGAACTCCTGTAATTCCTAAGAATAAACTTGTTGATGCTGTTTCAGTATTAGTTTTCTTTAAACTACTAAACAAGATAAATTCTTTTTCTTTACTTGTATTTCCATAACCATCAACCAACACTCCTGCAGGTATCTTAAATGCTACCTGATAAGCCTTTGGATCAAATCCTGTAAGTGTTACTTTATATTGTTTTGCCCATGTCTCTGATATTGAAGTATCTTCTTGTACATTTACTGTTACTGTTGTTGTTGGAGTTGTTCCATTAACTGTTACTGTTATTTTTCCAGATGTCAATGCACTAGTTACTTTATTCAAGTATTTATCAGTTCCTCTAATTACCATACTTGCAGTTCCTTTACCAGCTTCTACACTTGCTCTACCGATTTGTTCCCACATTGGGTCAACAACATCGACTATTGTTCCAGAGCCAGAACCACCTGGTAAGTTAACTCCTGAAGTTATTGTTGTTGCTGCATTTTTATTTGTTGTTGTATCTGTTGCAATTCCTTCTTTAAATGCAACTGTTATAACACCACTATAATCTAAGGTATTTCCTGTTTTTATTGCTTGTTGCAATCCAGATATTCTCAATTTATAATGTCTTCCTATTACTTGATTTGTCAATCCAGTTTGAACAGTTCCATTAACAGTCTTATTGATTGGTTTTGCAGTTGTTCCAGCAGTTACATTTGTTGTAGAAATAATTTCTTTTGTAATTGCTGTATTATTTGTTATGTCTACACCATCAACTTTTATTGTTACATATTGTGTTATATTTTGAGTTGTCAATTCTGTAATACTGTTAAAGTATTTATCTGTAATTTCAAAATCCATTGTAAATGTTTTATTTGTATAATTAATATCTGAGGCTGCATATTTATAAGTGATTTCTGGTTTTATAAAGTCTACGAAATCACCATATATTGTAGTTTGGTTGTTTGTATTTGCAGTTGTATTTGGACTAACTATTTTGTCTTTTATCTTTCCAGCTGCAACATCTATTGAAACAGTTCCACTCCATTCTGTATAATTTTTTGTTGAATCAATACTTGAACGAGCTTGTTTAAATCCTGACAATACCAATTGATATTGTTGGCCTACAACCTGTGTACTTCCATTAATTGATGCTGTAAATTGTGTTGAAGTTTTAGTTAATGTCTTAGTTAATCCTGTTGCCTCAACTTTATCTACATAAACTGTAATATCATTTGCTGATAATGTACTTGTTGTATCCAAATATTTATCAATTACATTAAATAATATTGTTTCTGTACCATTTGTTGCATTCTTTGATGAAGATGCTTTCTTAATTACTGGTTTTATAAAGTCCACATGTCCTAATGTAAATTCGTGTTGTTTACTTGTATTAGTATATTTATCTTTTAATGTTCCTGCTGCTATTTGAATCTTTGTTATACCGCTCCACTCTTTATATATATTTTCTGTTTGTTCACTTGTTTCTTCCCATCCAGAAAGAGTTAAGGTATATTTTACACCATTTGTAACTGAAGAACTATCACTTAGTTGTTTTGTTATGCTTGATGCTTCTTTTCCATCTACAAAAACTTTAATCTTGTCTGTTGTTAAGCTATCGCTTAAATAATACTTATCTGTTCCTATTAAGTCTACAGTTATCTTTTTATTTGTCTTATCTATTGTAAAGTTTTGTGTATTCCATACTGGGTCTACTACATCGACTATACTTCCAGAGCCTGATCCATTTGGTGTATCTACTCCTATTGTTATTGTTTGTGCATCATTTTTATTTCCAGATAAGTCTACAACTAGGTCTTTTGCAAATCCTAATTGCATTATTCCACTGTAATGAGTTCCATCTTTATGGTCTAGTCCTGTTATTGTTAATCTATATTTTTCTCCAACTTTTTGGTTCTTTCCATTTACTGTATCTTTTTCTTCTTCAACAACTTCTAGTTTCTTAGTTATCTTACTATTTATCTCTTCATCAGCAACTGTTACTGAAATTTTAGATGCTGTTGTATCTGCTGTTAATCCTGAAGTACTAAAATATTTATCTCTTACACTGAACAATATTGTAACTGTTTTTGTATTATGATTTATTGTTGTTTCTGATGATAAATAATTGAATTCTGGTTTTATAAAGTCTGCAAATAGCTTTCCTGTTGTATTTTTGTCTACATCTGATGTTGAAACACTTTGATCAATATTTTGACTTCCATTGCCATAAGAATCTTTCAATCCAGAATCTTGAAGTACCTTAACAATAATGTTTCCACTGTATTCCTTATATAATTTTCCAGATTGTCTTGCAGTTTCTTCTAAGTTTCCAATTGTTATTGTTTGTAATACTTCTTTTGTTCCTTTAGATGCATTTTGAGTGGTTTGACTTGCTGTTCCTAAGCTTATTGATACATTAGACATTTTTGTTAATGTACCTCCAATGTTCATGTAGAATTCTACTTTAGTTTTATCTGTAATTTCTCCACTTACATCACTCTTGTACTCACTTGCTGTTACTTGTGAATTTGTCCTACCTCTTAATGTTATTGCTAAAGTTTTATTAGTTGTATTAAATGCTGTTGTTTCTACTACCCATTCTGTTCTATATTTTGGATTTATCGTTCTTCCACTTGTACATGCAATTGCTGTTGAACCTGCTCCACCTATTCTAAAGTGAGTAGAATCTTGGTAAATCGCTTCTGGTACATAAGCAACAAAACCTGATTTTCCTAAATTCGTTGCAAATTCAGTATTTGTTGATGCAATCTTTGTAAATGCTGGTCCTAAGTCAAGTGATGTCATTGCACCTGTACCACAGTTACTAAACATATTTGTCATATTTTCTACATTTGTTGTGTAGAATAAATCTCCTAAGTCTAAGCTTGTTAATAATTTATTTCCTGTCCCATTAAACATTCCTTGCATTGTTGTTACTAAACTTGTATTAAAGTTAGCACCTAATGTTAAACTTGTCATCTTGTCATGTCCACAATTACTAAACATCCAACTCATAGAAGTTACTGCACTAGTATCAAAATTTGTGCCTAAATTTAAACTTGTCATTGCAGTATATCCTGTTTCTCCAAACATAGCAGACATATTTGTTACTTTGTTTGTATGGAATGCTGAACCCAAATTTAGACCAGTCATTGCAGTATATCCTGTATAATTAAACATAGAACTCATATTTGTTACCTTACTTGTATTAAAGTTAGCTCCTAAGTTTAATGTTGTCATTTTTGTAAATCCCGCGTATTTGAACATTCCACTCATATTTGTTACACTAGTTGTATAGAAATTACTACTTAAACTAAATGTAGTCATATTACTATATCCAAGATATGCAAACATGTTTGACATATTTGTTACATTTGCAACACTTATTATATTTAAGTTCTTTATAATTGGATCGCTTTCTTCACTTGTTGCCTTACAATTAGAATCATATCCTATATAACTAAACCAATTGCTTGAATTTACATTTGCTCCAATTAAAGTTTCACTACCTATATGGATAATATATGTATCACTAGTTGGTTTTTCATTTGCATTATACCATGCCATAATAGATTGATCTTTTTGTGCAGATACATCCCAACGTGTACTTGAAGTTCCTCCAATATAACTTTCAAATACTATTTGTGCAATCTTTCCTCTTTGAATTCCATATGTATTACCCATAAATGCTGTTGTTGCACTTGCATTTGCTTCAGCTGTGGCTAAAGTATTAAATAAGTTAAATGCTTTTTCCTTATTGTGGTTGCCTGATTCATCAGATACCAATCCTGCTGGAATTACCACTCTCAACTGATTAATATTTGATGGGTAACCTGTAATATTTAATGTATATTCAATTCCATATTGTTTATTCGAAGTCGTTCCATTTTGTAGTCTTAACTCTTCTTTTGAAGTTTGAGATAAAGTTTTTGTAATTCCATCTCCTGAAGCAACACCTACTGCTTTTTGTTCACCATTTACATAGATCTGTATATTTGCTGCTGATATTGAACTACTTGCAAAATAAGAATCTGTTGCTCTAAATGTTAATGTTGCTGTACCTTTTGTTGGGTCTGCTACTGTGCCAACTCCTTTAATTAATGGGTCTACCACATCCACAACTATTCCATTTCCGCTTCCATTAGGGATATTAACACCTGAAGTTATTGTTGATGCTGTATTTCCATTATTGCTTCCATTATATGTTCTATCTAATACCTTATTTGCGGCTATTCCAACACTGATAATACCACTATAATCAGCTGTTGTCATACCATCTGCAATTTGTAATTTTTCTAGATTTGATATTTTCAATGTATATTCATAACCAATTAATTGGCTAGTATATAACCCTACTTCTCCAGTTGTCTCATCTGTTATATTTATATCATTTGCATAGACTTCTGTATCACTTAATGAAAGTGTAACTGTTCCTGCTTTTGCTAAATCACTTAAATTATAAACAATTTCGCTTCCATTTTTTAATTGACCATTTTTAATTTTTACTGTTAAATCATTTAATGTCAATTTTCCAGATTTATAATATTTATCTGTTATTCTAAATTTCATTGTATAAGTTTTGTTTGTTGTACTTATATCTGATGATTGGTGAGTATATTCTAGATATGGTTTTATAAGGTCTACAAAACCACATTCAATTGATGTTTCGTCACTTGTATTTCCATTTGTATCTATTGCCACTGCAGCATCAACATCAACTCTTACAGTACCACTCCAATCCTTAACTCCTTTTGAATTCTTACTCTTTTCAAAATTAGTTAATTCTAATGTATATCTATATCCAATTAATTGATTTGTTGTAGTTCCTATTGTATCAGTTAATTTCTCAACTTTTGTAATTTCTTTAGTTATGTTATCTGCTGCTTCATCATCTACAAATACATGTAATTTTGATAAATTATTATTTGCTTCTGTTGTAGTTGTTCCTAATGTTGAAGTTTTTAAATATTTATCTACTATATCAAATACTATAGTTTCTTTCTTATTAGTTTTGTCAACAGTTGAAGATACTTTTACAACTTCTGGTGGAAGTCTATCTATGCTTCCTAAATCTAATGTTGTTTTTTCGTTTGTATTATTTGACGTATCTTTTAATTGACCTGCTGGCATTTCTATTTTAGTAAATCCACTATATTCTCTGTATAATCTTGTTCCTGCCGCTCTTGCTGCTAAGAAAGTTTCATCACTTTCTTTAAAGTTTGATAATATTAATGTATATATTACATCTTTTGCACCTGTTAATATATCACTTCTTGTTCCTTTATACTCAATAGACTTATTAACTGCAATTCCTGCTGTTGCCTCTATGTCTTGATTATTTATAACTACTTTAATCTTGCTTGGGTCAACAGATGTTTTTGATGTGTCTAAATATTTATCTGTTCCTACAAGGTCTACTAATATTTGAGTATTATCACTACTTGCTCTAAAGTTTTCTGCTTTCCATACAGGGCTAACAACATCGACAATTGTTCCTGTATTATGATTTTCATCATTTGTAGGTGTATCTACACCGATAGTAATTGTTTTAGCATCATTTGTATTACCTGTAGTATCTGCAAATTTTCCACTAGGTATTGCAATTGATACTATACCACTGTAATCAACACCATCATTTGGATTTTGTTGTAAATTCTTAATTACTAATGTATATTTTGTTCCTTTTCCACTTGGTAAAGCTGTTTCTGTTAATGAATTTACACTCGCTGTTAATTCTGCTGATGTCATTGTTTTTCCATCAACTGTAACTGTTAAATCTGATAATTTCAAACTACTTGCTGATGCATTATAATATTTATCTGTTACCTCAAACACTACTGTTAAAATCTTGTTTTCTTTGTCTATTGTTGTATTTGAAGTTTCATAAATAATATCAGGTTTCAAACAATCAACATCTCCTAATGAAATTGTTTGTTCTTTGCTTGTATTATGTGCATCTGATAATGTTCCTGCCGCAATCTTTACTTCGGTTTTTCCACTATATTCTCGATATTCTCTACTTCCATTATTTCTTGCTGTCATAAACTCACTGTCTGGCTCTGAAAATCCACTTAATGTTAATGTATATTCAACACCATACTGCATCTCTTGGCCATTTCTAGTTTCTGTTAATGAAGTTGATTCGCTTAAAGTTTTTTCAATGTTTGTGATTTCTTTTCCGTCAACATATACTGTAATTTTTGAAGTATCTAAACTATTACTTGCATAATATTTATCTGTTCCTTGTAATTGGATAATAGCTCTCTTATTCCATTTATCTATTGTAGTACTTTTTGCTTCCCAAATTGGTGTTACAACATCCACAATTTCTTGCATTCCAGATTTATCTGGTTCATCTATACCAACAGTAATTGTTATTTGATCACTTGTGTTTCCAGATGTATCTGTTATTACTCCTGCTGGGAATGCCACACTCATTGGTCCACTGTAATCTTTATATTTTCCATCTGCTGATTTACTTGCTTGCTCTAATCCACTAATTACTAAAGTATATCTTTCTCCTATTTTTCTTGAATTTTCATAAATATCTCCATTTGCTTTATATGTAATGCTTCCACTTGTTTGATCTGCAGATATTGTTTTCTTTTTCAATGTTTTTGTAATATTTGCTGGAACTGCATTAATGTCTATCATTTTTACTGTAATATTATTTACTGCATTCGTAGCACTCAAAGTTGTACTTGAAAAATACTTATCTACTACATCAAATTCAACTGTTAATGTTTTATTTGTGTAATTAATATCTGTTGATGAATATTTATAAGTAAATTCTGGCTTTACTACATCTACTAATATTATATTATTTATGTCTTGAGCTATATTTTCGCTTCCATAATCATCTTTTAGTCCAGAATCTTTTGCTATTTTTAATGAAATATTTCCACTCCATTCTTTATAACTCTTTCCTGTTTGTCTTGCATCCTCAACAAAATCTTTTAATGTTATTACTTGTTCAACTTCAACCTTGTTTGTTGAAGAATTTGTAATATAGTTTGCAGAACTAATTTCCATAGAGTCTTGTACTGCTTTAACATTTGTTCCGTCAACCAAAACTGTTACTTTATCCTTATTTAAAAGTCCATTTGCTCCACCTGGATATTCTGTTACAGTTAATTGTGAGTTTGTTCTTCCTCTCAATGTTATTTTTACTGTTTTATTTGTTTTATCAATAGTTTTCGCAGTTACTACCCATTCTGTTCTATATTTTGGAGTAATTGTTCCTCTTGAATATGCTAGTGTTGTTGTACTTTCAATTCCTAACCTGAAATTCTTACTATCTTGATATATTGCCTCTGGTACATTCAATGTTGCTCCAGATTTACCAAAATTAGTTGCAAAATTTGTATTCGTTCCAGCTATTTTTGTAAATGCTGGTCCTAAATCTATTGTTGTCATTGCAGATGAACCACAATTGTAGAACATTGAGTCCATATTTGTTACATTTGTTGTATAGAACAAATCGCCTAAATCTAAACTTGTTAATTTTGCATTTCCTAACATATTAAACATCCAAGACATATTTGTTACATTAGTTGTATCGAATTTTTTACCAATATTAAAGCTTGTCATTTGGCTTGAACCTGTACAATTAAACATTCCAGCCATATCTGTTACTTTGCTTGTATCAAAATATTCTCCTAAATTTAATGCTGTTAATGCATATCTACCACAACTATTAAACATATTATTCATAAGAGTTACTTCGCTTGTGTAGAATTTACCTCCTAAGTTTAGAGTTGACATTTTATTCATTCCACAACCACTAAACATAGATGTCATATTTGTTACTTTTTCTGTATTAAAGTTTGAACCTAAATTTAATGTTGTCATTGCTGTTGTACCAGTATTTAAGAACATATAACTCATATTTGTTACTCTTTTTGTTGTTACTAAATCTAAATTCTTAACAACCTCTGTTGCTGTACATTTTGTTGCTGTTCCAATATTTGCGAATAAATAACTTGAATTTGGATTTGCAAATATTGCTGTAGTTCCTCCAATGTAAACTTCTAGAGCACCACTTGCTGCAGTTTTATACCATGCCATTATTGAACCATCATTTCCAGCTGATACATCCCATTTTGTGCTACTAATCATCTTTGACAAACCAGATTCAAATGTTACACTTTCTATGTTTTGTCTTTGAATTGAAGTATTTCCTAAGAATCCACTTGTTGCTGATGTTTCTGTATTAGTTGCTTTTAAACAACTGTATAACATAAATTCTAATGCATTACTGCTATTTTCTGAATTATCTGTTAAGGTTGCTTCTGGAATTCTTATTTTTACTTGTCCTTCATCAACATCAAATCCTGTTGCCATAATTGTATATTCCACCCCAACTAAATGTTGTGAAGTTACTCCATTTTCTATCCAATCTTCATATATTTCTTTTTGCCCTGTTATTTCAAGAGTTCTTCCTGAAGCAGTATCATTTGTAGTTACTTTTGAACCATTCATTATTAATTGTAACGTATCATTTGTTAATGTACTTTTTGAGAAATATTTATCTGTACCTTTAATAATTATTGTTGCTTCTTGTTTATCTAGGTCTACTGTTTGTGATTCTACTGACCAAATTGGTTTTACTATATCAAGAGTTTCTTTTATTCCTGTTCCTTCTGGTAAATTTATACCAAATGTAATAGTTTGTGCAAGATTTGTATTATTTTCTTGATCTTTTACTTTACCTTTTGCTACTCCAATTTGTACATTACCACTATATTCTAAGTATTGGTCTCCATCTTTAATCTGTGCTTGCTCTAAATTTGAAATCGTTATTGTATAACGTCTTCCTATTATTTGATTTGTCAATCCTTTTTGAACTGTTCCATTTACGGTTTTATTCATTGCTGTTGTGCAAGTAACATTTGAAGGTGTTCCAAATTGAATTTGTGCACCAGATATTGTTTTCATATCAATATAATTGCTTAAATTTTTACCATTTTGCATTTTTAATGCTAAATCTGCTAATGTTAAATCTCCGCTTTTATAATATTTATCTGTTACGTCAAATGTTATTGTTACAGAATTTGCACCACTTGCTGGTTTTGAAAATCTATAAACCACACTTGGTTCAATAAAGTCTGTAAAGTCTCCTGCTAATGTTGCAGAATTACTTGTATTTCCGTTAGAGTCTGTTGCAATTTCTGCATCTACTGTAACCTTTACAGTTCCACTTATTCCTTTAAATTCATATCCACTTTGTAGTCCTTCTTTTTCAAAGTTTGATAATACTAATGTATATCTCTTTCCAACTGTTTTAGATATTCCATCTACTGTATCTGTTAGTGTTTCAACATTTGTTATTTGTTTTGTTATACTATCTGCTGCTTCTTCATCTACAAATACATGTAGTTTTGAAAGAAGTGTTTGCTCATCTAATATTGTTCCAAAATATTTATCTGTAACATCAAATATTATTGTCTCTGTTTTTGCCGTTGGATTTACTGTTGATGAAACTTTTACTATTTCTGGCTTTAATGTATCAACTATTCCAACCTTTACTGAAAGTTTTGAACTTTTATTTCCTGAGTTATCAACTAATTTTCCTTCAGGTACCTCTAATGTTACATCTCCACTGTACTCTCTATATACTCTCTTATTAGCATTTCTTGCTGCAATAAATGCATCATAAGATTCCTCTAAGTTAGTAATTGTTAGTGTATATTTTATTCCATTATCTATATCTATAGGTCCTGCTAAACTCTTGCTAAGTCCTGTTGCTATACTTGTAATATCTACTCCATCTACAAAAACTTTTATCTCATTTGGAGTTAAGCTTTTACTATTTGTTTTGTTTAAGTATTTGTCTGTTCCTATTAAATCCATTGTTGCTTGTGCTTTTCCATTTACTTGAGTAATTTTTAAGTTTTCAACTGACCATACTGGTTTTACTACATCGACTATAACCTCTGATTTATGTTCTGCATCATTTACTGGATCATCCACACCAATTGAAATCGTTTTTCCTGTATTGGTATTATTTGATGCATCTTTTACTATTCCTGTTGGAAATACAATTTGCATTGGTCCACTGTATCTTATACCATCACCTTGGTCTAATTTACTAATTACCAATTCATATTTCTTTCCAACTGTTCTATTTTGACCATTTACTGGTTCATTCAATGCTTTTATTTCTCTTACTTCTTTTTCAACATTTACTGCTTCACTATCAACTTTTACTGTTATTTGGCTAGCCAATTGCTCTACTGTTAACAATGTATTTGCAAAATATTTATCTGTAACTCTAAATCCAACAGTTACTGTTTGACTGTCATGATTTATTGTTGTTTCTGAGTATTCATATATTATTTCTGGTTTTATAGAATCCAAGAATAAGTCTCCTGCAGTATTTTTCTCTACTGCATCCTCTTTAATTTCTTGAGCTAAATTTGGATTTCCATATGCATCTGTTAAGGTTCCTTGCGGTATGTTTAATGCTACATTACCACTCCACTCTTTATATCCTTTTGATGATATGTACCCTTCATTAAATCCTGTTAATCTTACATTACATTGAACACTTTCTGCTTCTGTTGAACTAGCACCACTTATTGTTTTTATAATTCTGCTATTTGGAGTTGATTCTCCATCTATCGCTACTGTTATTTGTGTTGTTGTTCCATTTGCAAATTTATTTGTTATGTTTTTATTATATCCAGCATAATTTGTTGTATTTACTATTCCTCTTAATACTACTGTTATTGCTGTATTTGCAGTATCTGGAGTTGTAGTAGATTTTTGCCATTCTGGTTGATATTTTGCTATAATTTTTCCTCTTTCAAAACTTACTGTTGTACTTGAGTTCAAGTTTAATCTTACTGCATTCTCATTTGAATAAATTGCTGTACCTACATATATTTTTATATTTTCTTGCTGTCCACATTCAGTAAACATATTTGTATTTGTTGCTGCAATATTTGTAAATGCTGGACCTAAATCTAATTCTGTCATACTTCCTATACCACAATTTTGGAACATACTTGTCATATTTGTTACTGTTGCTGTATAGAAGTTTCCTCCTAATGACAATTTTGTCATTTTTGAACTTGCAGTTCCATTAAACATATAACTCATATTAGTTACTTTTGCTGTATTAAATGCACTACCTAAATTCAAGCTTGTCATTTCTGCATATCCTGTATTTTGGAACATATTTGCCATATTTGTTACATTTGTTGTATTAAATCCTGTTCCTAAATTCAAGCTTGTCATTGCTGTATATCCTGTATTTTGGAACATATTTGCCATATTTGTTACTTTTGAAGTATTAAATCCTGTTCCTAAATTCAAGCTTGTCATTGCCATGTATCCTGTTCTTTCAAACATATTACTCATATCTGTTACAATTGCTGTATTAAATTTATTTTGTAAGTTTAATGTAGTCATTGCATTTTCACCAGTACTTGTAAACATACCAGCCATATTTGTTACTTTGCTTGTATCAAAGTTTGGACCTAAGTCTAAACTTGTCATTGCATTATAACCTGTATATGCAAACATATTATTCATACTTATTACAGTGCTTACATCTAATAATTTGATATTTGTAATAACTTGTGTTTCTTGGCATTTATTTGAATATCCAATATATTTAAATAAATTATCAGAAGTTCTATTTGCTAATATTCCACCTTCACTACCAATGTGAACTATATATACTCCTGTTCTTGTTTCCTCATACCATGCAATTATTGATTGATCTCCTGCTGCTGATACATCCCATGCTCTTGTCTCATCTGTTATTTTGTTTGTTGTATGGTTGTATATATCAGAAGATATGTAAGATTCAAAAGTAACATTTTCTATATTTTGTCTTTGTATTGGTATTTTTGTTTGGTTATTTCCTAAAAAGCTACTTGTTGCACTTGTTTCTGTACTTGCACTTTTCAATCTATTATATAAAACAATGTCTTTTGCTTCACTTGTATTTCCAGAGGTATCTGTTGCTGTTCCTGCTGCTATACGAAGTTTTCCTTGATCAGAATCTAATGTAATTCCTGTTACTGTTACTGTATATTGATTTCCATATTGAACTTTTGTAGCAACACCATTTACCATTCTTGTTTCCTTTAAAGCTGTTGCAGCACTTACTGTTTTAGTTATTCCACTTGTTACTGCTGTATTTCCTAAATATACTGTTATATTGTCACTTGTCAATGTACTTGATTTAAAGTATTTATCTGTTGCTTTTACTATTACTGTTGCTTTTCCTGTTGTAAAATCAAATGATATGTTATTACTATCAGCTGTCCATGTTGGATTTACAAGGTCTATATTTGTTGCCTCATTTTCATCTGGTTTTAAAATATTGTTACCTGGTCCTACTGATATTGTTTTTGTTGGGTTAGTGTTTCCTGAATTATCTGTCATTGAACCCTTTGGTATTGTTATTATTACAGGTCCACTGTAATCTAAATAATTTTTTCCTACTGCTATTGCATCTTGTTCTAATTCTGTTAGTGTTAATACGTATTTATATCCTATTGTAGTTCCATTTTCAGTTATTGGAGTTTTTGCCAATCCCATATTTACATGTGTTTGTGCTAAATCTGTACCATCCATAGAAACTATCATTCTATTTGCAGCTCCAATTTCTATTCCTAAGTTCTCTTTAGCAAAATATTTATCTGTAATAGAAAACTCTATTGTTACTGTTTTAGAAGTTTTATTAATTGTTGTTTTTGAATAATCATACATTGTTGCTGGTCTTACAAAATCTGCAAACATTTTTCCATTAGTATTTTTGCTTGTAGTATCTGAATCCGCATCTTTTATTTCAATTGCTGTCATTGTTCCAGATTCATCACTTTGTGTTAAATTTGGATTTCCATAAGCATCTACTAATGTTCCTTCTGCTATTTGCAATGCAGTTTTTCCTGACCACTCTAAATAAGATTTTCCTGTTTGTAATACTGATTGTTCAAAATCTGTTAGTATTATGTTGGCACTAACTGTACTTGATGGTCCTGTTTTAGACATTGTAACTTTTTTAGTTATGTTATTTGCTTCTTGTCCTGCAACTTTTACATTAAATGGTTTTGTAGAATTTGCATCTGCAGTTCCATTTGTCAAATTATTTGTTACAGTTTTTATTGCATCTCCATATGTTGATGAATCTACTTGTCCTGCAACTTTTATTGTTAATGATTTTTCAGACTCATCAAATGTTACATCTGTTTTTGACCATGTTGGTTTATATTTTGGAACTACTGTTCCTACTGTATAGCCTGTTGTTGTTGTTGAATTTGCATTTAATCTAAATGCTTTTTTATTTGAATATATTGCTGAACCTGCATATATATTTGCTCCAGATTTTCCTGTATTTGCAAATATATTTGTATGTGCGTCTGCTATTTTTGTAAATGCTGGTCCAAGGTCTAATTTTGTCATTGCTGTTTTTCCACAATTGTAGAACATTGAATCCATGTTTGTTACATTTTGAGTAGTAAATCTATTGCCCAAATTCAATGTTGTTAAACTTGTACTACCAAAATTATTAAACATATTTTTCATATTGCTTACATTGCTTGTTTCAAATCTTTGTCCTATTGTAAATGATGTTAATTTATTTCCTGCATCTTGGAACATTCCTTCCATATTTGTTACTCTTGATGTTTCAAAATTATCTCCTAATGCAAATGATGTCATTGTTGCATAACCTAATCCTCTAAACATATATTGCATATTTGTTGTAAATGTTGTACTTAGTAAATCTAAGTTTTCTATTGTATTTCCTGATGTTGCTCCACTTGCATAACCAATATATGAGAATAAATATGATGAATCTACATTTGCATATATTGGGTAATCACTTGCTATATATACTTTTGAATTTGAGTACCATGCAATTATTGAATTATCTTCTGTTGCAGATACATCCCATGTTCCAGTTGATGGTGCTGTTGCTGTACTATTTAAGAATGTAACACTTTGAATATTTTGTCTTTGTATACTAGAGTTTCCTAAGAATCCACTTGTTGCAGAAGATTCATATACTCCTGAACTTGATTTAGCAACTCTTAATGTATTAAATAGTGATATATCTTTTGGAACATTCTTATTTCCTGATAAATCATGTACTGTATCTTCAGATAATCTTAATTTTACACCTCTTCCTAAGAATTGAGAAAGTCCTGTTATTGTTACATCTTGTAATATTCCATATTGTGAATCAGAACCATTTCTTGTTCCTATTAAAACTTCTGGTGTTCCATAACTTATTGTTACTCCATCATCTTCATCTTTTACTACATTATCTACTAATAGCATTATTTTATTAGCATCTAATGCTTGCCCTGGTGTATAGTATTTATCTGTTGCTTGTATTTTTAATGTTAAGCTATCATTTCCTTCTCCATTAAAGTGTGATGATGCTACTGATATTTCTGGTTTTATAAAATCTGCAAATAATGCATCTGATATGTTATAAGTTTTTTCTTCTTCCTCTTCAATTACTACTGCACTACTTAAGGCATCTCCCATATAGAATACTACATTACCACTCCATTCCATATATTTCTTTATGTCTTGCCATTGTGATTCTTCAAAATTTGATAATGTTACTCTAAATTTCTTTGTATTTTTATTATACCAATTTCCCCACCAATTATTACCACTTGAAGAACTTTTAATCTCTTCTACTGCCATTGAAGGGTTGCTCTTTCCTAATACTGATTCGCCATCAATTCTTATATCTTGCATATCTGCCTTAAAGTCTGATAATTTATAATTATATGTTGTTCCGCCATCCCCATTGGCCTTGTTTAAATGCATCAAAGAATGAATTTGCAGTATTAGCTATTATTACAACATCTAATGTTTTATTACTTTCATCTAATTCTACAGAATATTTTAGAAATGCTGGATCACTTGAACTTAATGTAAAGTTTATTGCTCCATTAAATAATTGTGTACTTACATTTCCATTTCCAGCAAGATCATGTACTGAATTTGCTTTTAATGTTATTGTAAATGTACTTGAACCTCCCATACCTGTTATTGTTGTATCAATATTAGAAATTTTTACTTGATAATGTTTACCATTACTTAATTTTGTTTCTTTTGTTATTTTTATGTTGCAACTTGATGTTATATCACTCGTTGTACCTTGTCCCAAATAAGGTTTAGTTGTTTTAGTTATTGTTATTTCTCCTGACTCTACAGCTTCTTTAAAATCAAACCATTCATCTGTAATATCAAAATCAATAACTACAGCTTCCATTCCTTTGTCTTGTTTTACAACAATATTGCTTACTGCTGGTGGTGTATCATCATCTAATGGTGGTATTACTCCAACTGTTAAGGTTGTAGCATTACTTGTATTTCCAGATGCATCTGTTAGTAATCCTTCTGGCAATGTTATTGTTATTGACCCATTAGAATATCCTGTCATTTTTAATACATATTTTATTCCACCTTTTCCATCTCCATATTCTTCTTTGTTCAATGTTAATCTTGATGAATCTATTACTGTTGAGCCTTCTTTTACTATAAATCCTTCTGTATCTAGTTTCAATTTACTCGATACTAATTGTACATTATCTGTTCCCGTAAATTCTATTGATACTTCATTTCCTTGATATTGCGTATACGCTGCACTTCTATATGTCCAAACAGGTATTGTAATATCTGGTGTTACTGAGAATGTTGCTTCATTATTCTTGTTGTTTCCTCTATCTGTTAATGTCCCTTGTTTTATAATTGTTTTTATTTCTCCTCCTGTAAAGTTTGCAATTGTTACTGTAAATACTTTTGTTTTAATGTCAGATTCACTGTCTATTGCTGCTATTGTTGGGGTTACTGCTGTACCATTAACTGTAACTGTTAAATCTGATGCTGTTAAAGATGCTGATGCAAGTTCTGCTTCATCTGTTCCTTTAAATTTTAAGGTATATGATTTAGCTGTTTTATTATAAGTTCCAGCACCTTCCATCTTCCATTCTGGTTTTATGATATCTATTATTTCATATTCTTTTGCATCACTCTTTTTACCACTATTATCTTCTAGTGCTCCAGAATCTATAGCTATTTGAATTTTGCCTCCTGTATATCCACTTATTGTTATTGGGAATGTTTTTGTCATTTTATCTGCACTTAATGTTGCTTCTTCAAATGTTACTCTATTTGATTCTTCATCTAGTGTTGAGCCACCTACAGTTACTATTGTATTAGAAAAATCTAATACTGATTTAGAATTGTTTAATGATGTTTCATCTCTACCTGTTAGAGTTATAGTAATTTTTTGGTTCCCCTCATCATAATTGAATTGTAGTTCATCATCCCAAGTTGGCTTTGCTATATCATTTGCTGGTAATGTAAATGTTGCTGCAGCATTTTTATTTCCAGTTGTATCATATATTGCACCTTCTGCTATTGATACATTTACAACTCCTGATGGATATTTTTGTATTGTTACTGTATAGATTATTTCTTTTTCTGTTGTACTCTTAATTGTTACTATTGGTGTTACAATTACATTTCCACATTTTACAGTAATATTTTGAGCACTACCACTTGGAGAAAGACTTGATCTTGTAGCATCTATTGCTTTTTCATCTGTTGCAACTACTTCAAATGTATATTCTCCATCTGTATCTGAATAACTAGGATTTTGTACTTTTAATGTAGGTTTTGTTATATCTTTTTCAGGAAGCTTTATTTCTTTTGCATCACTCTTGTTGCTTGATGCATCTATTAACGCATTCGCTCCTATAGAAATTGTTACTGCTCCTCCTGGATAATTATTTATTGTTAATTTATAAACTATCTTTTTAGATTCTGTTATAACTTTTTCTAGTGTTGGTGTTACTGTTGTACTTCCACATGTTACAGTCACATTTTTAGAACTTCCACTTGTTATTAGTGATGATACTGTTGTATTTAATGCACTTTCATCTGTTCCTACTAATTCTACTGAATATGTTTTTGAATCTGCATCATATGCTAAGTTTTGATAGTCCCATACTGGCTTTGTAATATCTGGTGTAAATTCATATATTTTTTGAATACTTTTATTATTTGCAGTATCTTTTAATGATCCTTCTGCAATTGTTATTTTTATTATTCCACCTGTGTAACTATTTATTGTAACAGGAAATGTCTTAGCTTGAGTGCTTGAATCAAAAGACGTAGTTCCATATGTTACACTTGCCGTACTTCCTCCAACTGTAATCGTTGCATTTAATATTGAATTGGAATTGCTTAATGCTGTTTCATCTGTTCCTACTAAATCAAATTTATACGCTTTAGTTGAATGATTATATAATGCATTTTGTATAGTATCAGTCCATACTGGTGGTGTTACATCTTGGAAAAATGTATATGTTTTAGCTTCACTCCAGTTTCCTGTTGTATCATACAATGCTTTAGAGCTAATTGAGATTGTTACATTTCCACCTTTAAAATTTCTAACTGTTATAGGGAATGTTTTTGTTTTTCCATCCGAACTTAATGTTCCATTTCCTATTGTTAAATCACTTGAACTAACTACTGTTGAATCTGTTTTTATTGTTAATTTACTAGTTAGTGAGGATGATGAATTATTTAATTTGGTATTATCTGTTCCTACTAAGTTAAATGTATATGTACCATTTGAATATGTACCTCCAGAAATATTACTTGCCCATGTTGGTTTTACTGCATCAACTGCTGTAAATGTATATGTTTTTTCAGCACTAGTATTGTTTTGAGCATCTTTTAATGCTCCTTCATTAATTTTAAATGAAATCGCTCCACCTGTATGCTTTGAAATTTTTATTTCATATGTCACACTTTTTGATGTAGAAGCTGTTTTAGTTATTGTTGGTGTCACTGCAGTTCCGCCAACTGTCAATGTTGAATTAGATGTTGTAAGTGCAGATGCACTAGTATTTAATTCAATATCATCTGTACCAGTTACTGTTATTGTATAAGATTGGTCATCTGGATTATATTTTCCTGTTGCATTTTCCCAAGCAGGTGGTGTTATATCCGCAGTTAGACTATATGTTGCTCCAGTCTTTTCTTTATTTCCTGATGTATCTGTCAAAGCTCCTTTACTTATTACAATTTTTATTTCTCCACCTGTAAAGTTCTTTATTCCAATTGCAAATGCTTTTGATTTTGAATCTGATGCTAATTGACCACTAAATGTTAAATTTGAAGCACTTACTGCAGTTCCATTTACTGTTACTGTTACATTTGATGAGCTTAATGTTGAACTTGAATTATTTAATGCTGTTTCATCAGTACCTGTAACATTAACTGTATATATACTGTTTCTATATGATGTACTTGTTATTTTAGAATTCCATGTTGGTGGTGTTACGTCTTTACTAAATGAATATGTTTTTGCTGCACTTAAGTTATTTGAAGTATCTTTTAATGCTCCTGCACTAATTGAAATATTTATCTGTCCACCCACAAAGCTATTAATTGTTAACTCAAATGTTATTGTTTTATCATTTATAGTTCCTTTACCACCATTAGAAAATGTAACATTTGCTGTTTTTCCACCCATTGTTACTGTTACATTTGATGAGCTTAATGTAGTTTGTTGGATTCCAGTCTCATCTGATCCCACCAATTTAAATGTATATGTTTTAGCATTTTCATCATATGTTCCACCACTTATAGCATTACTCCATACTGGTAAAGTACCATCAATAGTAAATTTATAGCTAATTTCGCTACTCTTATTTCCAGTCATATCTGATAATGCACCAGAATTTATTGTTATTACTACAGCTCCTCCTGTGAATCCATTTATGGTTATTGGAAATGTTTTTGTTTTATTATCTGAGCTTATTGAGGTTGAGCCAAATACTAAATTAGATCGTGTAACTTTTGTTCCATTTACTGTTACTAGCATATTATCATAATTTAATACAGATGCTGAATTATTTAATGCTGTTTCATCAGTACCTATCAAACTAAATGAATATGTGTGGTTACCTGACGAATATGTACCACCAGTTATACTAGTTTTCCATGTTGGTGCTACAGAATCTATATTTGGGGTAAATTCATATGTTGCTCCATTTACCTCTTTATTTCCTGCTGTATCAACTAATGCTCCTTTGTCTATTTGAATTGTTATTTTTCCTCCTGCATAATTTGTAATTGTTAATGTAAATGTTTTGGTTTTATAGTCAGAGCTAATTGATGATTTAAATGAGAAAGTACTTATTTGTGTTCCATTTATTTTTATTGTTACATTTGATGAACTTAATGCTGACATTGAGTCATTTAATTTTGTTTCATCAGTTCCTATCAATTTCACAGTATAAGTATGTGCAGTACTTGAATATGTACCTCCAGTAACACTTGAATTCCATTTTGGTGCAGTTCCATCTACTGAAAATGAATATGTTTGTTTTACACTCAAATTTCCTTCTGTATCTTTTAATGCTCCTGCATTAATTGTTATTGTTACATTTCCACCTGTGAAATTTGAAATCGTCATTCCAAATGTTATTGTTTTGTTGTTATTTGACAATTGTCCTTGTCCTCTATTTGAGAAAGAAAATGATGCTGACTTTCCTCCTACTGTTACAGAAACATTTGATGTGTTTAATGTTGTTTGTTGTAATTTTGTTTCATCTGTTCCTATTAAATTTAATGTATATGTACTACCAGAAAGTTTTCCATTATTTATAGACCCATTCCATACTGGTGCTGTAAAATCTGTCTGAGGATCCATCGTGTAATTTTGTGCAACGCTCGAATTTACTGGATTACCATTATCTTGCAATGCACCTGCTTTAATATTCATTACTATTTTTCCACCAGAATAATTTCTTACTGTTATTTTAAATGTTACTGTTTTATTACTGTTTGAATATTGTCCCGAACCATATGTTACACTTGCTGTTGAACCATTTACTGTTATTGGTGCATTAGATGCATTTAATGTCAATCCTGTTTTTAAACTTGTTTCATCTGTTCCCACAACTTCAAATGTATATGTATTAGCAGATGATGAATATGTTGCATTATTTACTGAACTATTCCATTTTGGTGCTGTTACATCTGTATTAGGAGTAAATTCATATGTTGCTCCTTTAGTATCTGCATTTCCTGTTGCATCGATCAACGCTCCTGATGCAATTTTTATTGTAATTTTTCCACCGGTGTAATTTTTAATTGTTAATTTAATTGTTATTGTTTTTTTATCATAGCTAAGTACTGGTTGTGCAAAGTCTAAATTGGTTACTTTCCTTCCATTAACCTGAACCGTTGTATTAGAAGTACTTAGCCTATTAGATTTTAATTGAGTTTCATCTGTTCCTGTTATAGTCAAGCTATATGTATGTCCAGTTGATGAATAACTTCCATTAGTTACATTACTATTCCATTTTGGTGCTGTTGTATCTACATTAGGTCTTATTGTATATGTTGCACCACTTGCTTCTGTATTTCCATTTCTATCTACTAATGCCCCTTTTGTTATTGTAATTACAATTGTTCCTCCTGAATAACTGCTTATTGTCAATGGGAAAGTTTTAGTTCTTCCATCTGAGCTTAATGTTGTATTTCCAAGTGTATAATTTGACGTACTTGTATTATTTACTTTTACAGTTATATTTGAACCTTTTGTTAGTTTAGACTTGCTATCATCTAATGAAGTTTCATCAGTACCTACTAAACTTAATGTATATGTTTTATCAGATCCTGAATATGTTCCTCCACTTACACTTGAGTTCCATTTTGGTGCAGTTCCATCAACAGATGCAATATTATAAGTTTTGGCAGCACTTTTATTTTCTCTTAAGTCTATAAGTGTTCCTGCTGATATTGTAATTGTAATTGCCCCACCTGTGTAATTGTTTATAGTTAATGGAAATGTTTTAGTATTTTCATCTGAACTTAAACTCGTTGCACCAAGCGTATAATTAGATGTTTCTGAATTTCCTATTTTTACTTTTATAGTTGAGCCTTTAGTTAATTTTGAAGCTTCTGCATCTAATGCCACTGCATCAGAACCTACTAAATTCATTGTATATGTATGATTAGTTGCTGAATATTTTGCACCGTTTACATTGTTTGCCCATGTTGGAGCTGCATTGTCAGGTCCTACTATATATCCTTTTGTATATGATATTGTTGTTGATGAACTAGTACTTAATTTTACTGCATGTTTATTTGAATATATTGCTCCTGGTACATATATTTTACATCCACTTGCTCCTGTATTATTTAAGAAGTCTGAATAATTTCCAGAAGCTATTGATGTAAATTTATCTCCAAGTTGGATTTTTTTCATTGATTTTGTTCCTGTTTGAGAGAACATTCCTTGCATATTAGTTACTTTACTTGTTGAAAAATTGCTTCCCAATTTTAGTTCTGTTAATGGTCCACCAAATTTTTCAAACATATGTTCCATATCTGTTACATTGCTTGTATTAAAATTGTTTCCTAAGCTGAATGTCGTCAATTTTTCTGTTCCGCAGTTAGCAAACATAGCATGCATACTTGTTACTTTGCTTGTATTAAATCCTATTTTCAAACTTGTCAAACTTTGATTTCCACACATATTAAACATATGTTCCATACTTGTTGCATTAGCAGTTGTCATATTTGATAAATCTAAGCTTGTTAATTTGTTGTATCCACATCTGTAAAACATTGATAAAAGATTTGTTGCATTTTCCAGTTTAAAATTAGAACTAAATGTCAAGGTTGTCATATTTGAAAATCCACATTCATAAAACATATCTTGTGTATCTTTTATTGAAGTTGTAGTAAATTTAGGTCCAATAGTTAATGTTCTCATACTTCCATTTCTTCCAATATGTGCAAACATTGCTCTTGCCTGTGTAATTCCACTTGTATCAACTATACTGCTAGAATCGAAAAATCCTTTTACAACTTCTGTTTCAGTACATGAAGATTCATATCCTAAATATGAAAATATAAATCTTGAGTCTGAATTGAATTTTATAGTTCCTACATCAGAACCCGGAAGCATATAAGCTTTATATGTACTACCATTAGGTATACAGTAAAGAGTAACTGATCCACCAGTCGCTATTGCTTGACTTTGTGCACCACTAACATTAAAATTTATTACATTTCCACTTGAATCTTTTCCGTCAGATGTAAGTAATGTTATACTAGATATTTTTCCTCTTGGAACTAATCCAAAGAAATTACTATTTTGTGCATTATTTAGTCCGTTTCCAAGTGATTCTCCATGACTCCAAATTGTGTCTAATGTCGCAACTTTACTTCCTGCTCTTGCTTGAGCTTTTTTAGGTCCATTGTTAGGTCCATTTACTATTGTACTATCATCAGAAGTTGTTGTATCTTCATCTATTTGAACTGCATCACTATCTTGTGTATCATCAACAACTTGTTCTTCACTTGCTACATTATCTGTTGTCTCTTGTTTTTTTACTGTATATATGAATTTATCATTATCATTCTTTAAGAAACTCAATATTCCATCTGTGTTTGTATAAACAACTTCTGTTACTGGTGTGCCATCAGAAAAACTATAGATTACAGTTTCTTCTTTGCTATCAGCTTGTTTTATTTTTATTGTTATATCTTCACCATATTTTGTTGAATCATATTCTATTAATTGTTTTTCTGTTTCATTTGTTTGAGCATTTTCAGCTAATCCAGTTGTATCATTCACTTGATTCTTTCCATCAGTTTTAGTTGTATCATCTGTTTCGGCTTTGTCTGTTGTCTTGGATACATCTATCATTTCTTGTATAGAGATTCCAAAAGATTTTTTCACTGTTAAATCATCACTAGGAAGTCTTATATCTTTTAATGCATTAACATCAATTTCAGTAAAATCTAATTGAACATCTAGAGGCATATATCCTGTTACAATAACATCTCCGTCTTCATTTATAAATTCTTTGTTGTAAAGAGTTGTTTCAACATCATCAATAATAGCAGTTTTTTTGTCATACTCTGTTCCTAAGCTAATTTTTTTATTTGCTAATTCATCTTCTGTTAACTCTAATGTTATTTTTTCTACACTAGCTGGATCTATTTCAAGTTCTTCGCCATCTGATGTATAATATTTAGTTACCCTATTTCCGTTTACAGATGTTGGTAACTCTGCTAAATAAACTCCATTTTTAGTTTCTGTAGCATCAATCGTTACTGTTTGCTTTTCCAAGCTGTTGTTTTTATCTGCTACCTCCATCGAAATTTCTATTACATTTTCTGCTCTTGACCTTCGAACATTATGGTATGCCCCAATCATTATCAAGATTGACATAAATAATATTAATATATTTCTAATTTTCTTAACAATTATTTTATTTTTTAACATGTTTTTCCTCCATCTTTTGCTTCAAAAATCTTATATTTTTCTCTATATATTTATATCATAATCGCTGTTTTTTTTCAACAATTTTCGCGATTTTTTTCAAAAAAAAAGTGCCATTTTTAGCACTTTTTTCTTTTATTTTTATTTTTACTTCAAATCCGTTTATTTCTAAGGTTTCAGACTTTTAAAGTTTCAATATATTTTTACATTATTTTACAATTTATTTATTTAGAATCAGCCTACTATTTTTGTATTTCAATTTGCAATTTTAAAACTCTTGTGCCTTATTATTTTTATGTAAAGTTGGAAGGCTTTTATAAATAATTTTAAAGCAAGAAAATTTCTCTAACTCATTGTCTTCAAGACAATCTAAATAAATATCTAATTCTTCTAATGTTTTGCACGCAGATATTATTGCAGGATGCAAATTTGACTCAAACATTAATTCAATTCCTAGCATTATAGCACTTCGTTTAGATTTTTTTTCTCTATAATACATTAAATTATATCCTTCTCTAAAACGTGCTCTCATAGAATTTTTATATTTATCTAATGGCAATACATATTTTTGGTCAATAACTTCTGAGATTTTTGCACCTTTGTTTTGTAAAACATCTTTTTTTATGTCTTCTTTTGTATATGGTAAATATACCTTTCCGTCCTCCTCAGAAATTACTAATGTTTTGTTGTCTTCTAAGCTATTTTCTATAACTTTTTCTTCATCTATTTCAAAATTTATTCCATCTTCATTTGCTACAATTTCTGTCAAATTAGTAAGTTTAAAATTTACTGCATTATTTTTTCGTTCCAAATTATCTATAATATAATTAATTTTAAAATCCTGGTTAGTTGTTATTGCATAGTCTTCTCCTTGTTTTTCAATTAATATGTAAACTCCTCCAGAAACTATTCTTAGCATTGCTTCTCTTACTATTATGTATGATGTTTCGTTTGCTTCTGTATATATATTATACTCGTTTTTTTGTAGTTCTATTTTATATTTGTTTTCAAGTAAAATTATTTCAGTTAAATTACCTTCTGTATGCATTTTTATTGCACTTTGGTTATCTGCAATTGTCTCTATATCTTTTAATTTAGGTTTTCTTCCTCGTTTGGCAGGAGTTTTAGCTATTTTTTGAACTTTGTTTTTTACTTTTGTACTTGTTTTTTTACTTACTTTACTGCTTTTTATGCCATCTTCTATCCTAGCTAGTTTTCTCTTTTTTGTTTTTTCGACATTTTCTTGTTCAGTTTCATCTTTTTGTTTCTCTTCGCTTGTTTGTTCAATATTTAATCCGCCTACATTACCAAAAATGTCATCTATTTCGTCATCATCATCTATTATTTTGATTATTTTTCCGTTTTTGGGTTGTAATTCTTTGGCAATTTCTGTGTCTAACTTTTCTGCTTCTTCTTTCAACGTTTTTTTCTCATTTTCAGCTTCGATTTCAGTTTCATCTTCAACGCCAAAATCTATTTTATATACATTATCTTCAATTTCTTTTGTTTTTCTCAATAAATTTCCAGCCATTTTAACCTCCAGTCTTTAGTATTTTTATAATCTTTTTTATAATCGATAACTATTTATTTTATTATACATCATTTTCCATTCAATCTCAATATGTTTTATGTTACATTTGTATTACATTTAGCTTGTATTTTGTAATATTATTGTAATATTTTTTTGTGACATCAATTATAAAAAGGACACCTCTTGGTATCCTCCTTATATTTTTTTGGTAATTGATTTATAATTGGTTTGCAATGTTAAAATTAGTTTGTAGCTCCAATAGTTGAACCTTTAACTAATCCTATATTAACTTTAACTCCTCCACCATGTGATGCATAGTTAATACAGTCAACATCTTGACCTTCTAACCATAAATAAACTCTTAGTCTACAAATTTTATTTGGTGCAATACCGAATTTAGTAGTTCCATCAGAAGTACTTACTAAATCTTGTACACCCTCTTTTATTGTATAATCATCTTCAGATTTTTTATTTGTTTGTAAAGTATTTTGTTTTGCTACTAAAGATTCTGTTCCATCCCATTTATATATATCATCTATATTTTTTCCAGCAGCTTTGTCTGACAATGCATATGTAGGAATTTGAGTATCAACATCAAATCCTTGTGTAACACCATCTTTTGGATTATCTAATTTTTTAGGTGCATATTTTAGTGTATCTGATGTAGACCACTTTACTAAGTTATTGTTTGCAACCATATATTCAGCATGGTCCCCAGCATTTGGTTCCCAAATAGCAGCATCGTCTACTTTAGGTTCTGTAGTTCCAACACCAATTCCTGCTGTAGCTTTTAATACCTCCTCTTGTCCAGCCATAACATCAGCTGTTCCAGTATATTTAGCAAAAGCAATTCTTGCTGTATTTTGTAAACCTGTACTCTTTTTTGAGGCATCCAAAATTTCTAATGATGAATCATAATTTAATTGTAGAATATCATTAGTCTCTTCTTGTTTTGAAGAATTCTTTAAAAATATATCAAATGCGAAAAATCCAGGAAATGTCTTATCTGTAGGTTGTATACCTGTTGTATCTTCTCCTTCATTAGCAGTAAAACCAATCTCACTTAATTTCTTTGAATCATTAATTTTACCTCTAAGCATTTTTAAATAATTATCTGTTGGAGCACCCTTTGAATCTTTTGCAGGTATAGCTAAAGTTGAAACTGGTAACATTTCAGAAGGTGAAATATTGTGATGTCCTGCATAAGCATTATCTATAATATTAACTTCTCCATCTCCATCACCTAACTTAATAGAATTTGACCAACTCTTGGCATCAAGTGAAATTTCCAAACCTTCAGCAACTTGTACAGTACCTTTTAAATTTGTAATAGATACGTTCTTTTGAGTTGAGAACCACGCATATGTTGAAATAATAAACAATACCGCTGCAATCAATATAATAAAAAACATTGCATTCAACTCTGATTTTCTTTTGTTTTTCTGACTTTTTCCCTTCATATTTTTTCTCTCCCTTTTCCTTGTTCTTTTATTTTCTTTTCTTTTCTTTTCTCTTTTTATTTTAGCCTCATCTTTTTTATTTTTATCTTTTTTCATCAATTAATTTTATTTTACTATCTATTTTTATCTTTGTCAACATTTTTATATTACATTTATATTACATTTTTGTGTCAATTTGGGGGCGGTGTTTTTTTTGACATTGTTGTCAATTTGGTGTCGGTGTTTTTCTTGACAAGCCTCTTTGATTCTACGTCTGTTAACCCTTGTCACTCTAGCAAGTTGAGTAATATTGGTTCCACTTATATTTTTAATTTTTTCAATATTTTCTGCTAATTTTTTATCACTCAATTTATTAAAATAAGCGCCTATTTTTGTTACTTTTTTTATGTCTAATTTTTGCACAATAATCTCAGCTAACTCGTCATCAGTTAACCTATTTATAATTTCATAATCTGCATAATCATCTAAATCTTTTGAAGGTGTTTTTTTAAGAGTATAATTTATAAATTCATCTAAATTATTATTAAAATAATGTAATAAAACATTTTTGTCTATAATTTTTCTTTTTCCTTGACCTAAATATTCTTGATAACTACTCCACTTGTAGTTCTGAGTTAATTCAATTCCAGCTTTTTCTGGATTTCTGTGGACATATCTGCATACTTCTAAAAAGTATTCCAGATCTTCTACTTTCTTACTTCTAAATCTATCACGAAATAATGTGCCTATTCTCATATATTTTTTATTGAAATATCTTACATATCGTATTTGTAAGCTCTGCATTGCTTTTGACAGTATTGGATTATCACACCTCATAACTAAGTGTACATGATTCCCCATAAGGCAATATGCATGAACTGTGAATCCATATTCTTTTTTTGTTTCCAGGAGCTGTTTCAAAAATATCCTCCTGTCTTGTTCATCATAAAATATTGTTTGATCATCAATTCCTTTTAATATGTTGTGATATGTTTTGGAACTGCTAAATGTTCGCATTTCTCTCGGCATTTGTTCTCCTTTCTTTTTTTCGATGTAATTTTGAGTTTTGATTTTTAATTCTTAATTCTTAATTTTATTTTTTGACTTATAATTTTTGTAATAATTTTTGCTATTTTTTTTAATTTTTTTGCTATATTTTTTGTACAAAATTAGGCCAGAATAATATAAAAAATACGAAATAATTATTTAGAAAAAATGAATGAATATGCTAGTTATTATAGCACATTAGCAGCATATAGTCAAGAAAAAAAGTGACAATTTGGTGTCGGTGTTTTTTTTGACACCCCTGTCAAGAAAAACACCGACACCAAATTGTTTATTTTATCACATTCAAAACTTCATCCTGTCCCACACCATCAAAATTATAATAAGTATCAGGAATATTCCCAACAATAACATGCTCAGCCAGAACCACCTGATTAACAACATTTTCCTTATAAATCTTCAAAGGAGTAGCAACCTTCATATCACAACTAAAATTCACCCACACCCTGTGCAAAGTCTGATTAATGCCTTGAGCAACAAACTCACTCTTAATTTCAGTATCTAATGTACCCAACATCGAAAAATTTATTGGAATACTAGGTCCATACTCTGCAAGCCAATATGAGCCGGTCAAACTCCCAAAAGGAATATAAATTTTACTCTTCTCCATCTTTTCAAATTCATTTTGAATGCTTTCTGTCAAATCAGAAATCATATTATTAATAGGAAGGACATTTGCCCTTATCACTGTCACATTTCCAGTTTCATCTCTTTCAACAGTATACAGTTCTTCGTACTTATACTTTTCCATAACAACTGTCGACTGCTGATTGGTAATAATAGTAGCCTTGTATTTTAGCCTTTCCTCACACAAAGCTTCAAACATCGGATCTATCCTTCTAAATGCCGTCCTTAATGCCACAAAAGCAATTATTATCACAGCAATCAAAACAACACTTTTTCTAAATTTATAGATTTTATACTTATTATAATTAGAAGGAATTTTGCTCTTTCTGCATTTTCCGCCACGTTCACCACAAAAATTTTCTAACACAAATCTCCTTCTTGAATAAATCTTATCAATTTTATCCATTCGCACCACTCAAATTTTATGCCAGAACAATTGGCTCTTTCGCTCTTTTAAGTACAAATTTAGGAATATAGATTTTTTCTCCGGCATTTAATTTATTTGGATTTTCCATCCCATTCACTCTAGCAATATCGTCAACCGTGCTTCCGAACCTTCTCGCAATTTTCCACAAAGTGTCCCCTGCTTTAACTACATAAATAACAACGCTGTAATCTTCCATTTCGTCATCTTCTTCCATAGAAATGTTTGAAATTACGGGAATTGTTGAATTTCTATAAGCACTAACCTCGAAGCTCAAATCAATATTTACGCTGACTGTTCCAGCTTGATTTTCAAAACTTTGTGAATCTATGTCTATATTTGTATCAACTTTGCAATCGTCTAGACCTTCAATTCCATCCACTGTCTGTTCAAAAGGAACCACTGACTTTTTGGAATTAATTGTACTTGTAGTTGACTCCATAAAAATAAAGTTAAGTTCAACCTCTCCCTCAAATTTAATTTTACCATTCATCTTATTTTGTTTCTCGATAGTTGGATTTACCTCAACATCAATAATCTTGCTTTGCTCTACACTCTGCAATTCTGGCACATTGACCTTTTCCCTGATGCTACACGTACTTTTCCTACATTGTTTGTTAGATATTGTATTAACCATAGTCTGGTCAAAATCCATCTTTTCGCCAGGGCAGTACATATCTTGAATGCTCTTAATTTCTTTTTCTTCATACACGATGCAAGAAATTTCAACTTCCATCTCAATATATACAGTGTGCTCCTCCACTGAATTAGGCTTAATGATGATGTTCTTAATTAAATAAGAAGGCTCACAAATATTATCTTCCTTTATATTAGGCATATCTATGAACCCTACAAGTGGCAAACGATTTCGAGTAGTACAAATTCTGCCATCTTCAGTTAGATAAATCAATTTAACTTCCACCTCTGATTTAGCCAAGATTTTATTGTAGCTGATTTTGATATCCTTATCAACCATGCAAACTTGCTCGCCCAAAATCTCAGCAAGATTATCTGTAGTCGGAATCGAAATATTTTCTTTAACAGATGATTTAGTCATCCCATCACCAAGCAACGAATTTACCCTCATAGTTTTACTAAGCACTTGAATATTACTATCATTCATGTCTGTTATAATGTCAATTGGATCTGTTGAATACACCTTAATTGACACCTCAACAGAAGCTTTTATAGCAATCTTTCTTCCATTCAAAATCTTACATTCAATCAGCTTTATAGTAGGCGTTAAATCAGCGTTCATTCCCTCCTGCAAATCTGGAACACTTATCGTCTCAGAAAAATCCAATCCTGTATTCAATCCTCTAATATTATCATTCATATTCTCTCTTGAGCTAGTATCAGCAAGATACATTATATATGTAAGAACATTTCCATCAATTCTTATTTTCCCATCCATCATCTCTTTTTTATATATGCATATGGTTCCACTAGTGTTTACAGTATTTAATATATCAGGTTTTGAATCTGGCACTATCATGTCACCTTGTATGCTTATCATTTCTTTTTTTTCACAGATAACTTTTTTAACTTTTAAAGTCTCTTTTGTCATATTTATTTCCATGAAAATAACCTCCTCTACTTCTTTTTTTATTAATGTATATGCAGGCTATTAGTGGGTTATGACATTTTTTTGTCAATTTGGTGTCGGTGTTTTTCTTGACACACTGTCAATTTTGGGACAGATTTTTTCTTGACAAAAACGCAAAAAAATCCGATGCCATAAATTAGCATCGGTTTGAATCAATTTATTATTCTGCTGATTCTTCTGTTTCAGGAGCTTCATAAGCTTCTAAGATAGCTTTTTGAATCTTCTCTCTTGTTTCAGCATTGATTGGATGAGCTATGTCTTTGAATTCTCCGTTTGGAGTTTTTCTGCTTGGCATAGCAATGAATAATCCATTTTGGCTTTCGATAACTTTAATATCATGTACTGCGAATTCGTTATCGAATGTTACAGAAGCAACAGCTTTCATTCTGTTTTCTGAATTTACTTTTCTTAAACGTACATCTGTGATTTGCATATTGAGCACCTCTTTCTAATGTTTTTATATTTGTACATTCTTTCTATGTACAATAATATTATTCGCCAAAAAAATATTTTTTCCTTCTGTTTTTTACAAATTTAATAAAAAATATTTTTTTATTTTCTAATCTTTTCACTTTTTATAAAAAAAAGCATAATATACATCAGAAGTTTTTTAAAACTATTGAAAAATAGCAAAAAAGATTATATAATTCATTGGAATGAACGATATAATTAAAAAGGAGTGCTTACATTGGCAAATATTGAAGATTTAAAAAAATATAAACATATATATATGATAGGCATAGGCGGCGTTAGTATGAGTGGTATTGCCGAAATTTTAAAACACTGGGGATTTATTGTTACTGGTTCAGATTGGGCCGAGTCTGAAACTACCAAAAAGCTTAATTTAGATGGTATTCATGTAATTATTGGTCATGATGTTAATATGGTAAAAAAAGCTGACCTTGTTGTTTACACTGCCGCAATAAAAGAAGATGATGTTGAACTTGTTGCTGCTAGAGAAATTGGAATTCCAACTATGGAAAGAGCTGATTTTTTAGGACTTATGACAAAAGCTTTTAATGATACTATTTGTGTTTCTGGAACTCATGGAAAAACTACCACTACTTCTATGATTTCTATGTGCTTTATTGAAGCTGGGTTAGACCCTTTTATTCAAGTTGGTGCTACTTTAAAAGCTATAGATGGAAATTATAGAATTGGAAGCAGTGAGCACTTTATTATTGAAGCTTGCGAATATGTTGAAAGCTTTTTAAAGTTTTACCCTAAAGCAGAAGTTATTTTAAATATTGATAATGACCATTTAGACTATTTTAAAAATATAGATAATATTTATAATGCCTTTATTAAGTATGTAAAATTACTTCCTGATAATGGTTTATTAGTTGTTAATTTAGATAATGAATATTGCGCTAATTTACATAAATTTACAAATGCAAAAATCGTTTCTTATGCAATTAACAATGAAAGGGCCAACTTTGTTGCTAAAAATATAACTTTTAATAAAAACGGTTTTCCTAGATTTGATGTTTACTATAACAACTATTTTTATGGTTCTATTGAGCTTTCTGTTCCTGGAATACACAATGTACTAAATTCTTTAGCCTGTATAGCTTTGTGTGATTCATATGGAATACAAAAATGTGATATAAAAACTGCTTTGAAAAAATATACTGGAGCTCATAGAAGATTTGAATTTGTTGGTAGTTTTAATGGCGTTTCTATTTATGATGATTACGGACACCACCCAACTGAAATAAAAGCTACTGCTCTTGCATTAAAGAAGAAAACTTACAATCATTCTTGGGTTGTTTTCCAACCACATACTTATAGCAGAACTAAAAATTTGTTAGAGGATTTTGCTGAAAGCCTAACATATTTTGATAATATAATTGTTACAGATATTTATGCAGCTCGTGAAAATGATACTTATGGTATTTCTTCTCAAGATTTAGTTGATAAAATAAAAACTCTTGGCAGAAAATCTGTATATATTCAAGATTTTAATGATATAGTTTCTTATTTGAAAGAAAATTGTCAAAAAGATGATATTGTTCT
>ERZ825670.442-NODE-442-length-56689-cov-11.262810_pt1 | contig 56689 bp, 61 predicted proteins | sample MGYA00519929_ERZ825670 | MGnify/ENA primary metagenome ERZ825670 (study PRJEB31778, sample SAMEA3449207) | human gut metagenome | biome: human gut; feature: human-associated habitat; material: faeces | place: United Kingdom | collected 2010/2012 ...
TCTGCGATAATTTGCGTTAATCTGCGTTTTATTATTCATTATGACACACCTCCTTTCTGTACGGCTGCTTTTTCTGCCAATTCTTTTTTCTCGGAAGCCTTTTTCTCTAGTTCCTCCTCTTCGTAATATTGTTTTCTACGTTTGTTAGATTGCTGAATCAGATTTGTGATATAAACTGTAAAGATAGGGAACATCATCATACCCAGGGCAGCCAACAAAACGGAAAGTACACGTCCGGTCACCGTCTGCGCTATGATATTCGAACCGACGGTAGTGACATCCATAAAAGCCCACCACAAAGCATCTCCATAACCATTCACCAAGGGATTCACCCGATGCTCAAGCACAAAAAATGCCAGACTGGAAAAATAGACCGTTGCCAACAACATCGTCAGATAAGAGACAAACAAACTCGAAGCACGATTGTAGGTCAACCAGCCGACCACAATGGCAAGCGCATATCCTCCTCTCAATAAAGGTATGAAACGGAGAAGATAGGTGATCTCATCCGAAAATGTCCACCCATAATAGGCGATAATATTCTGATAAGGAATCGCCACCAATAAAAAGATAAAATGCGTCCGCAAATAACGTCCCTTATGTTTTGCCAGAAAGAACTCCAATACAAAATCAAAAAGAAACCAAAGACAGATACATAGCTGTACTTTCATATACGAAGACTGTGTATAGAAAGGAATTCCCTTAAAAGTATCTACCGAGATACTAATAACCAGGAATAGGGACATTACTAATATAATAATGTGAAGAATACCATAGATTCCCTTTTTCCCGGAAATAAAATCTGAAAGCGCTGATTTCATAACTACTTAATTTATAATAAAATGATTCATTTATAATTTAGATTGCTTAAAAACAATTGGAGAAAGCGATTGTTTCGGAAGAAGTAAATCCGGAGTTACAATCTCCCATTTCGGGGATGTTAATTAACGAACTTTGAAAGAGATTGCGGAAACATCTCACGCAAAATGTTGTTATAACACTGACTTTAAAATATTTTTCACTTAAAACCTTAACTTATGGCGAATATTAAAAATGCAGTGAAGCTGGGTGTGTTTACTCTGGCTATCATGAATGTTACGGCAGTAGTATCCTTGCGTGGACTACCAGCCGAGGCCGTATATGGAATGAGTTCGGCCTTCTATTATCTTTTTGCAGCTATTGTCTTTCTAATCCCTACATCGCTCGTTGCAGCAGAGTTGGCGGCGATGTTTCAGGATAAGCAGGGTGGTGTGTTCCGGTGGGTAGGCGAAGCCTACGGCAAAAAACTGGGATTCCTCGCCATTTGGGTACAATGGATCGAAAGTACGATCTGGTATCCGACAGTGTTAACGTTTGGTGCCGTATCTATCGCTTTCATCGGGATGAATGACGTACATGACATGTCACTGGCAAACAATAAGTATTATACGCTCGTCGTAGTGCTTATCATCTACTGGCTGGCTACTTTCATTTCCCTGAAAGGTATGAGCTGGGTAGGTAAGGTTGCTAAAATCGGTGGTATGGTCGGTACAATTATCCCGGCTGCCCTGTTGATTATCTTGGGAATCATTTATCTGGCAAGCGGCGGACATTCCAATATGGATTTCAACAGCAGCTTCTTCCCCGACTTTACCAACTTTGATAATGTTGTTCTTGCTGCCAGTATCTTCTTGTTTTATGCCGGTATGGAAATGGGTGGTATCCACGTAAAAGACGTAGAGAACCCTTCCAAAAACTATCCGAAAGCCGTATTCATCGGTGCACTTATCACAGTGTTGATCTTCGTTTTGGGTACTTTTGCATTAGGTGTGATTATCCCTGCAAAAGATATCAACCTGACTCAAAGTCTACTCGTCGGCTTCGACAACTATTTCAGATATATTCATGCTTCCTGGTTGTCACCAATCATTGCTGTCGCTCTTGCATTTGGTGTACTGGCAGGTGTATTAACATGGGTTGCCGGTCCGTCAAAAGGTATATTTGCCGTAGGTAAAGCGGGGTATATGCCTCCGTTCTTCCAGAAAACAAACAAACTGGGTGTACAGAAGAATATCCTGTTCGTACAAGGTATCGCTGTAACTGTATTAAGTCTGTTGTTCGTCGTTATGCCGTCCGTACAGAGCTTCTATCAGATTCTGTCACAGCTGACAGTTATTCTTTATCTGATTATGTACTTGTTGATGTTCTCCGGAGCTATCGCATTGCGTTATAAGATGAAGAAACTCAACCGTCCGTTCCGTATCGGTAAGTCAGGTAACGGTTTGATGTGGTTTGTTGGCGGTCTTGGTTTCTGCGGATCATTGCTTGCCTTTATCCTCAGCTTCATCCCGCCCAGCCAGATCTCTACAGGTAGCAACACTGTTTGGTTCTCCGTACTGATTATCGGTGCCATTATCGTTGTTATTGCTCCGTTTATTATCTATGCTTCCAAGAAACCGTCTTGGGTAGATCCAAACTCCAATTTCGAACCGTTCCACTGGGAAGTTCAGGCTCAACCTGCCACTGTCAATGTCAGTGCAAGTAACGCTAATGCTGCCCGTCCTACCGCAACTTCTGCACATACAGGAGGAGCAACCGGGGCAAGTACAGCTAAGCCTGGTGCAACCGTTTCTAATGCAGCAGCTCCTGATGCGGCATCCTCTGGTGCCACCGCTTCCGGTGCTACTCCATCAAGCAGCAGTTCTGCTACATCCGGCGGAAATTCTACTTCCGGCAAAGCATCTCCGGGAACCGGAGACAAAGATAAGGATGCACCTAAGTCGTAAAGACTAAGTGTTCATCCTGTTCACAAAAAGTAAGAGGCTATTCAAACAGCTTTGAACTTATAAAATTACCCTCACTACAGTGAAGTGCTCCCCTTTAGTCGGTTATAAAACCTTTGGGATGCACTTCACGGTTGTAGTGAGGGTAATTTATTTTAGAGATTTTTGCAGGCCCTCTTATTTAGAAGTATGCCAATCATCATTTAATAGATACAATACCTAGCGATTGGAGATTACTTTATTGCCTGTGACTTTATTAGTCCCGGTTTTATCACCCGTGGCAACACAAAGCTGAAAGTAGATCCCCGGTTAATTTCCGAATCAAGTTCAAGATTTCCACCCAGATTTTGGATGATCGTTTGCGAAAGAGTCAGTCCAAGTCCTGTCCCCTGCATTTCACGATCAAGTTTTATGAAACGTGAGAATATTTTTTTCTGTTCCTCTTTCGGTATGCCAATGCCTGTATCGGACACAACAAAGCAAACCTCTTCCGTTCCTTTCAGGCTGCAACCCAAACGAATTTCACCCGATTCGGTGAATTTCATTGCATTATGTAACAGGTTGGACAATACCTGAATGATACGTTCCCGTTCCGAATACATCATTATAGGTTGTATGTGTGCCTCACAAACCAATTCCACCGACGAGTTATTCAATTTCGTCTTAAAAATTCCCTCCAACTCTCTTAGCAAATCATTGGCATCAAACTCCGTATAAACAAAATCTACTGTTCCCGATTCTATTTGAGAAAGATCGAAAATATCATTCACCAGGCGCAACAAGCGTTCATTATTCTCTGCAATAACATCAGCATACATTTTTCGTTCCTCTTCACTGGAAGCCGATACCATCAAACCGGAAAATCCGACAATTGCATTTAGCGGTGTACGTACCTCGTGACTCATATTAGCAATAAAGGCAGATTTCAATTTATCAGCAGAAATGGAATGTTCTCTTTCAATAGACAGCAGCCTTTGCGCATTTTTCAGCTCCGTCACATCATAAACAGTCAACACCATATAATCTTCACCATGAATATTCAAATAAGTACCCGATACCGATACATCGCAAGGAGTCACTTTCGTTTCATCCTCACTTAATAACTTCATGGAAGCTTCCAGATTTTTAAAACTTGCTTTCTTGTAAAAAGCTTTTCCGATAGACGCACGGATACAACATAGTTTGCATTGTTCATGCTGACCACATTCACCGGCTGCAATCGCATTTCTACAATGCAGCAAATCCCCGACTCTTTTGGTAACTCCACCTACCTGAATCGGAAGACGGTTTAAAGAATAATAATTGGTGTCACAAACCACAAAATCCTTGTCAATCAATAAGAAGTAAGCATTGATGTTCTGCAAAACCAGAGCCAACTTTTTAAGTTCATTCTCTTTGTTTTCCTTCGAATGCACCTCTTTCTGGAGTGACTGGCACTTTGCCCACATATAGATGAAGGCAGCTAACAAAACTATTATAACAATAATCGCCAGTGATGACATAGTAATAGAGTGTTTATATTGTTTTGATCGTTTCAGTGCGTAAATTTATAAAATATGTCGCATAAATAGCTGTTTATCTACATATTTATTCTAACAAAAATGCATTTATATTTCCACGAGTCAGAAATTGGTAAAAATTTCCCTTTAAGTTATTGCGGTATTAAAAAATATACTTATCTTTGCACCCGCAAACGAGAAAGGTGCCATAGCTCAGTTGGTAGAGCAAAGGACTGAAAATCCTTGTGTCCCCGGTTCGATTCCTGGTGGCACCACTTTTCAAAAGCAATCGGAATGTAGCGCAGTTGGTAGCGCACTACGTTCGGGACGTAGGGGTCGGGCGTTCGAGTCGCCTCATTCCGACAAAATCGGGGTTAACTAACTGATTATCAGAGAGTTAACCCCGATTTTTCAATAACAGCCGGGACGAAATCGGGACGGCGGGTATAAACGGATTTGTTCTCGCAAGGCAGCGAAAACAAATAAAAAAAAATGTCTTCACTTAAGGAAATTCAAGGTTTCACTCCTCCGGTCCTACATACTGGAAATGATTGGTACATTGACTTCTATGCATTCGATCCTGCAAAAGGAGAAATGCGACGAAAGAAAATCAAACTTAACTTTATCAAGAGAGCAAACGAACGTAGAAAGTACGCAAAGGATTATATGATCCGGATATCTGAAAAACTCTCACTCGGTTGGAACCCCTGGATCGAGCAGGAGCAGGGAAACGCCTATACCTTATTCAAGGATATCATTGATAAATACCGCACTTACATTTACAAGATGCTTCGTGACGGTAATTACCGTCCGGAAACCTTAAAATCTTACTCTTCCTACCTCCGCAATATGGAGCTATATAACCAAGGGAGAGAAATTCCTATTACCTATATCTATCAATTCAACAAAGATTTTTGTGTCATGCTCCTAGAAGAAGTATATATAACCAGGGATAATACAGCATTCACCCGGGACAACTATCTTGGATTCTTAAGATCGTTCTCATCATATTGTGTGGAACGGAATTATCTCACTAAAAATCCTACTGAAGGAATAAGTGTCATTGGCCGAAAAGGGAAAAAGAAAATCCGGACGCAACTAACAAAAGAGGAACTGATAAAGCTGACGGAATATCTCAAAGAAAAGAATCCCCATTTCCTTTTAGCCAGCTATATCTTATATTATTGCTTCATCCGTCCGGCTGAAATGAGTAAGCTCAAACTTTCCAATATAAGCTTGGCCAAACAAACGATCTTTCTTCCGGACACGATATCAAAAAATAAAAAAGACGGTACTATTACTTTGCCGGCCAAGGTAATTCACCTAATGTTAGACCTCAATATTTTTAATATGCCAAGCAACTGCTTTTTATTCTCCGATGGGTTCAGACCAGGGATGAAACAGAAATCAGAAAAAATGTTCAGAGACTGGTGGTCACGCCATGTGCGACCGGACCTAAAGTTTCCGGAGCGATACAAATTTTACTCACTCAAAGATACCGGCATAACCAATATGCTACGGCATTATGATACACTAAGCGTGCGGGATCAGGCCCGGCATAGCAGCATACTTATGACCGATATCTATACTCCGCATGATATTCAAGAAGCGAACGCTCTCATCAAGAACTACGAAGATGCCTTTTAATAATATTGCTCCGGTTTACTTCCGGAGCAATATTATTTTCAATCGTAAACACTTAAATCTTAAACCTACTGTCCTACTGTCCAACAGAATTAAGACAACGCTTTATTTACCGCTACCTGAACAAAAGCGACGAACCCCGTACTCACATATTTTTTAATACTTTCCGCCTGTTCGGGAGATACTTCTACTTCACCATTCTTGTAGATGTTTTGAGCTAATTCCAACTCACCCAAGTCGGCAGTTCTCTGATAGATCGCATTGCCTAACATTTTTGCAATATCGACAGTACTGTTATTCCCCTCGATGTCTTTTACTTCAATTTTTCTAAAGTCTATTATCATAATTATGTGATTTAAATATTATTACCAAGTTGCACTAAATAAAATTCCATTTTTAAATTGTAATACTTTAGTTCGTGTACTCCCATTATGCCATACCTGGGCGATTTCAATATATTCATCAATCCCTCTTTTGCCATCAACTACAATACCGCCTTCGGTAGTAAGTGCTATATTATCTCGTCCTCCGGTTACACTAATAGATACACCCCTATTTATATCATAAGGTCTTGATCGGTGATCGTAGAATCTCCCTAAATAATCGACTCCTAATGTACTAAATGGACCGACAATCACTTGTCTATTTGGACTATTGAAACCAATCATATTATCGTAAAGAAACATTTCGTTACCAGAATTTGTGCCACTAACAGAACCCGTTCCGATATGGGTATTAGATATTTGGAACCCTGCGATTGTTCCTTCTACAGCTTCTATTCGTTTTACAACGAGTTTGTTTGCATCAATAAAGTCAGTTACGATCTTACCGTTTTTTATGAAAATCTCTCCGCCTACGGTCACCGCCCCCGTTGCGGGGAGTGACAATTTACCATCTGCTGTTAATTCAAGCCCGGTTACATTATGCTTAATTGAGCCGCCTTTTATTAACCAACCCTGCGTTTTTGATAGATTACCGACGAATAAACCCGATGTTCCTAATATATCAATCGTCGCATTTTGAGCTACTAACAACTGCGTAGCGACATTTATAAATTCGTTAAACAAAGTCCATTTCGTTACATCGAAAGAAGAACCGGAATTATGATCCGCACGACACGAATAAGTATTACCGTTGTAGATGATAGTATCTCGATACTGCGTGTTGTTAACATAGTTAGTATTTGCTTTCCACTCGCCGCGCGGACGGATTAGAGCACCGGGAAGCCCGGTTGCTCCAGTTGCACCCGTATCTCCCTTATCACCCTTGTCACCTTTGTCACCCTTAACCTTCGTCCATGTATAAGCGGAAAACGTATTACTGTCTGCCGCCGTAAAGTCAGTGTATTGTCCGATATATGCGCCCGGCGTCTCACCGTTGTTAGCGGTAAACGTCGTACCGTTGTCCGAGTACTTGATGTGTAAGTAGGAAGTTTGTCCGTTGGCTCCGGTTGGTCCGGCAATACCTTGTTCTCCTTTAGGACCTTGCGAACCTTTCAACTGTACCCACTTATATGAAGTGTATCCGGTTGGAGCGGTCGCGCTTGTTGTTACCGCTGTACCGATATAAGTATTCGGAGTGTCAGACATCGGATTACCGTTCGCATTAGCGGAGTACTTTACGTGAAAATACTGTGATGTGCCGGGAATACCTTGCGATCCGGTCGGTCCTGTATCACCTTTGTCGCCTTTTGCCCCAGTTGCACCTGTATCACCCTTGTCGCCTTTATCGCCTTTGTCGCCCTTGACTTTCGTCCAGGTATAAGCGGAAAACGTATTGCTGTCTGCCGCCGTAAAGTCAGTGTATTGTCCGATATATGCGCCCGGCGTCTCACCGTTGTTAGCGGTAAACGTCGTACCGTTGTCCGAGTACTTGATGTGTAAGTAGGAAGTTTGTCCGTTGGCTCCGGTTGGTCCGGCAATACCTTGTTCTCCTTTAGGACCTTGCGAACCTTTCAACTGTACCCACTTATATGAAGTGTATCCGGTTGGAGCGGTCGCGCTTGTTGTTACCGCTGTACCGATATAAGTATTCGGAGTGTCAGACATCGGATTACCGTTCGCATTAGCGGAGTACTTTACGTGAAAATACTGTGATGTGCCGGGAATACCTTGCGATCCGGTCGGTCCTGTATCACCTTTGTCGCCTTTTGCCCCGGTTGCACCTGTATCACCCTTATCGCCTTTGTCTCCTTTGTCGCCCTTGATACCCGTTTCTCCCTTAGAGACATATTTAAGCCAATCAGTAGAATTGTCTGTTGGTTCTTGGATTGTTTTGTCTGCAATACATATCCATGTACTGCCATTGCATACAACTTCATCATAATACCAATATGTACCCGGCTTCCATACTCCTTTGAAAGCGGGTACGGGAACTTCTGTTATACCATCGTTAGATAATTGCTTGATAGTTCCAGTCATATACACATTACGGAGATACGCACTATGTCCGGTCATTTCGATACCAAACAACTTCAAGTTAGACAAGTCGCCTAACTGCATAGCAATCATTTCCTTTGTAATCTCCCAACCATTAACACCCGTCAGATAACGGACATAACTTTGTGTTGAGTAACTCGACCTTTGCCGATCTTCATTCGTAAAGTTACCATACGCGACAAAATGCATAGCCTTACAAGGATGGAAAGAATACTCGCTTCGAAGAACATATTTGAAAGTTGATTCTCCTAATTGCTCTGTAATACGAAAATAAGCCGTTTGGAATCCGGTTTCATTATTAAATATTCCTTTACAAATATCATCAATTTCGATTTGTGCGGTTTCTCCCGGTTCCAGCTTCAAGTAAATTATTCTATTTTCAATATCAATCGATTCAATTACACCACCTCCTGGTGCATTCCACTCCTCACCCGAAACAATCGATACACGGTTGTAGCGCAGTTCGGGAACTTCAAGAAAATCACGTAAGCGAAGAGACTTTGCATCAATATCCCCATTCGCAGTAATCATCCATCCCAGTAGCTTTTCGGCATATTCAAAAGAGAAAAGATGTCCATCAATCAATAAGTCCTCCCAAACTGTCACATTATCAACAGCCAGTCCATTCAAGACCTTAATACCGCCCAAAAATTCTAAAAGATACTCTGTTACATCAGGTCGGTTCTTGGCCAGATATATCTTATCTAGTCCATCAATCCCCCCAGCCTTATCCGCATACCCCGCTTTAATTTTCTTTCCCGAAACTAATAAATACTCTGCAGCATAAGACATCAATTGCAATAAGTCAATATTATTATGTTGGTGTCCAACTCCTCCTCCCCCACCATAATCCTTCGCAATTCGTTCTGCAATAAAATCCCCCAAGGATCCTGCAGTCGTTACGTTCCAGTTTTCAGAAAAAGGGTCTTGAACAGGGAATAATGCCCCCTCGGACAGTGGTAGGCGAGGAAATTCAATAAGTCGAGGGGGCACTGTAAAAGAACCAACTTCAGGCACAACAATTTCAAGTGCATCTGTTGGAGTATCTGACCTTTGCAGGTTCAGGAAGGGTTTAGCATCAGCGAATTTATAAGTAAAAGTATAGTTGCTTGGTAACTCCTTATCTGTATAAGTCACATTACTTTCTACAACAATAATTGAACGGATATAGGCTCCTGTATATAAATACTTCTTCAAAGACGGGAAAAAGTCAAGCAACCAGGTACGTTCTTTCTTATTCAAATATCCCGTATCCTTTTGAAATTTACGAGCAGTATCAACACGGTATTCAAGAGATATATCATCAATCTCCGCAATATTATGCGTATGTTCTCCAGTAAAAGCCGTAGAACCATACGCACGAAACGTATCAATACCACCAAGCGAATTCTCAAATAATACCCATTGCTCGGTTTCTGATTTCATATCTGAAGCATAATACCGCTGTACATACGACAACCGTATCCCTTCCGCATCTTCAACCCAAACATCATAATAAGCCGGCATTTTATCACCTAGCTTTCCTACAACAGAAGCATATTGCAAAGGAATTGTATAAGCTTTCCCTTTTGTAAGGTCAGCTAATACCAAATCGCTCTGCGAAACGATTGTAGCTGACTCATCAGTAAAATAGGCATGAAGTTTTACCCTACATTCCTGAACGGCATAATACGTCAGAAATTCAGGAGAATAATATGTGACTGGCTTTACATTCGGTTGCCAAGTCAGAAAGTTCTGAAGAAGAAAGTTGGCTGGAGTATCAGCAAGCATATCGACTCCGCAACGGATGGCAGTAAACTCCACTTCAGTACCGGAAAGTAGTGCCTTAAAAGTAGAAACAATTGTCTTCTGCTCATATACCATTGAAGTATTATTGAATAGGAAAGACAAACGAGCATGGATGATATCCTGGATATTAATAATAACGACACCATCCGCACCCGGTTCGTAACTCCGAGCCACAATCTCTTCATCTCCCTGTAAGAGCCTAAAAGAAATTATGTCTGTAGTTCCAATGCGGAATTCCTTAATATTTCCACTTAATGATAGTGGATCAGGTTGTTGGAGAATGGTCATAGTTCTTATTTTTTGTATCAAAATTAGTAGAAGCACATAACAGAGTAAAGGACATTATTTTAAGCTAGTAAGGAGTTTTTATAGGACGAAGTTTTGCTACGACACGATGAAATGTACGTGGTCCTGTTCTATGATCCTGATAATATGCAAAAGAACGCTCATAATAGAGTTTCCCTTCAGCAACTTGCTCTTTTGTCGGGAATGGAGGATAAATTGTAGGAAGATGATCGCTGTCCCTTGCGCCATAGTTCAGTTTCACTAACTCTGCATTATATTCATCTTCAGTAATATCATAAGTTTTTTTATCTACACTCCAACAGTAAGCATTCGCCAAAGTTGGAAACCGTTGGCTTTCAGATATAGCAATTTCTACAGGTTCATATAATCGGGTAGTATAGAAGGTCGATTCAACAGGTTCATTATTCCCTCCAATATAATACTTAAGCTTATCAACAAAGAGTTCCTGTCCCTCAATGATAACCTTTCGATGAGCCGGTATGTTCATCTTTTGATGATCGGACAAGAGGATATCACCTTTAACTGGGTGCATAGAGTTCCTCAATAAGTTGTCATAAGTTCGATAAAATTTCTCATAAATACCATCCGGCCCATTGTATAATAAAGAATAATCTGCAAACCTCTTGTTTTCAACTGTATAATTTCTATTTGTACCAATATTATATCCATCTCGATAATGATAGACTAAAGCCAACATTGGTACTTGTTCTTTATTAGATGCCGCTATTTCATCAGATTCATCATCATTATTTGAAGCGGCGCTTACAATCAAAGTGGAATTTAGCGACCGACCTTCTCCGATATATGGAATGCTAACTCGTGTTCGAGTGTATACAGAAGGAGAATATCCTAATATTTCTTTCGTTTCCGGCAGTATTGCGAACATAGCATCTGGACAAGTAATCTTTTTTTCTTTCAGAGTATTTTTCCCATCCAGATAAGGAATATTAGAAGAGCAGATTACTTGAACAAGTGATCCATTCTCATTATACCCTACACGGCAGTAACAGCCAGTTACAGGATTATAACAAGCATTAGGATATTTGGCCTTCAGGTCAGAAGTCGAATCAAAGGTATCATACTCATCAGAAATCACGCTTTCAGAAGAAAGGCTGACTTTCTGATATGTAGATACATCAAACTCTAACTCGGAGGTTAAACAGTTTGTAAAATCAACCTCCGCTTTCATATTAGCTATATCACTGAAAAATTCAATACTAACGGTTTTCTTGACTTCATCCGGAATAAACTCACACATGAATCTCTTTCGGAAAACATTCAATATGGTACTACACATACAATCCGGAACCAAATGAGACAGTAATATATCACCATTGACAAGTGAATCAATTGTATTATTGACAAATGCCATACTACGAAAAGGTTCTGTCACATCAAAAAAATTCTCTAATAGAGTATATCCCCAAAAAGAAAAAATACGGCGTAAAAGATAAGGAGCACGAATAAACGGACTCATATAATAACCCGGATCCAGTTTTACATTTATATCATCCACAACTTCAATACGAGGAAATGAATTATAAAAATTAAAAGTTCCTTCAACCCTTCTGTCTATAATATTGCCAGAAGCATCCATGTTCTCCATCCGATTCACATAACGCTTGTTATTATCAAAGTCAACTATAACAGGAAAAATAATAAAATGCTCATGTTCATTAGATAACAGAGAACGACAAAAGTCAATTCCTTGCTGAACTGTACTCACTCCTGGGATTGTTTCATCTGCAAACACTTCTTGCACAGAAGCCTTTGCTGTCTGTGATAAAAACGACCCTTCATTTAAATAAAATGAAGTGGAAACTGTCTTTTTACGTTTCACTTTCAGAATAGCCTGCCGGCAAGCAGAAAAATATTCTCCGGAAGAGATTGTGGCCTGAATATCTGAAGGAAGTTTGCGCATTCCTGTGATATCAGGATACCCCAATGCTTTCTGATTCCAATCTGAATCGGGTATATCAACAGGTAATGTTTGCTCTCCCCATTCGTTGAAAAACAAGTTAGGACGTTCAACCTCCAGCTGAGTACCTGGAGCTAATTGATAAGATATTCCCGTTTTTAAATTCGTTATTTTCATTTTTTATCCTTTTGAACCAATTTGGCGACTACGATCACGAAGTTCCTGTTTCTTCTCAAATTCACTCAACGCAACAGAAGCATTTACCCCGTTCTTATTCATATCAATAATAGCATGAGCAAACTTCTCCATTAATTCAGGAGGCAATGCTGCACCACTTCCGTCATTTTTTGGTGTACCGGTTACTGGAAGCGGTTGTGAAATACTTCCTCCGGAAGAAAAGCCTGCCATCTTGGATCGTATAACCTGATTCAAGTCAAGTGTACGGATAGTGCCGGCCTGTTGCGACTTGTCAATCATATCAAGAATAGGGCCAACGGTAGGATTCTCAACGGCGGCATTACTAGCCACCCACTCTTTTGACTGCCCCGCTGGTCCTTCTCCTACGATTACAGTCGGTTTGTCAATAAAGCCACGAGCATCCGGATCATAATCGGCACCGGCAAACAACTTTCCATCTTGAGCACGACGAACATCAATCTTGCCGCCATCTTCACGACCGGTTGCCACACGCTGCCCGGATCCTTTTGAAGAACCTGTTCCTCCGGAAAGAGTCATGTTTTTAATCTTATTACGTTCAGCATTTGCGGAAGCTATCTGCGCAGCACCTGTTACCCCCATGAGCGCAGCAGCTACAGCACCGGCAATTGGTCCAAGATCAGCGAAAGCCCTCATTATTGAAACAGCAGTATCAGCAATAATTTGAGAGACTTTAATCGCAAAATTAACATCGGCATATTTCTTCTGAATATCCAGTTTCTTTTGCGCTTTTTCTTTCTCTAAGCGTTCTACCTCCTCCGTATTACCTTGAGCAGCTTCAATCTCCGCATCATACTTGGCGTCCACGTTATCCATTTCAGCCTGTTGGAGTGCCTGAACAGCACCAGAAAACAAATCCGAATAATAATCAAACTGTTTTTTATAAGAATCACGCTTCAGATTCTGAACTGATTGTTCATATTCTTCCTGAGTCAGCGTTTCATTCTCAAGATGAGTTTTAAGTTGCTGCAGCTGCAAATCATATTGTTGTTGTTGATTTAGAAGTCCATATTGATTCCGGATCTGATTAATACGGTTCTCACTATCCTGCACTAACTGTTCCTTAGCTTTCAGGTAAGCAATATCCAGTTCTTGAGTATCTAGTTTTTCCTTTTCAGCAAGTTGCTTGCGTACCTGGTAAGTTGCATCCAGTACCTTCATTTGCGCCTGCAAATCCTCCCCAACCGTAGTGAGTTTAAACTGACTTTTAAAATCTTTAGTAAGATCATTCATTTTGGTTTGGATGGCAGCACGGGCATTGGCAGCGTCCTGATCAGCTGATAAAACTGCAGCATTAGCCTGTTTTACAGCATCAGATTTCAGTTTTCCATTCTTTAGTTCAAGATCATTGACATCATTCAAATACCGCTGTTCAATCGCTAACCTTGTTTCTGCACTCGAAGAGGTTAGAGAAAGAGTTAACATCTCATATTGTTCTCGAGTAATATTCTTTGCAGCAAGTTCATTAGTAAGGAACATTCTTTGCGCAGAAGTTACCGCTTTCTCTCTCTCCAAATCCTCCTGACGCAATTTATCAACAGCATAGATCTTTTGCTTTTCCATTGCTTCTTCCGTATCGATCAGCTTAGACTTAGCATCTACAATTTGCTTTTGGTATTCAGATTTTTTGGCCGACTTTGTAGCATTAGCCTTAAATTGCTCCAGTAATTTGATCCGCTTATTATAATAGTCCAAATCAGACTTGAGGATAGCCTGATTAATATCTTCTTCCGCTTGTTGTTTTTCTCTCCCAACTAACCGGATTTGATTTATTTCCGCCTCATGATTTGCCTCCTGATTCTTGAGTGTAACAGCATTCGGATCCGATTTATCTTTCTCTATTGGCGTTGTCGGAAAACGCTTATCATAGATTTCCTGTGCTATTTCCCTATATTGGTCCGCTGCATTCTTCTCATCCTTCAGCCACGCTGACAACATAGACTTATTCATGTTGTTAAATCGAGTCTGTGCTTCCAATTTCTTTTTATCAGCCTCTATTTGCTCATTAACTTTAGCTTCAATATCTTCTCCTGACCACTTCTTGGACTGCGCTTCAGCCTCTTTAAATAAATCACCAGCTTCTTTTATTTTGGCATTAAATTCATCCAGTTCCTTCTTATTCCACTTAACAAAAAACATATCTCCGGACTTCCTATCAGTTTTCCACTTACCTCCCTTGGCAATCAGATCCTGATATTCTTTCATTGTTTTCTCTGCAGAATCCATATCAGATTGAGCTTGTTTTAGTTCCTCCCGATGCAAATATCGAAGACTGGCCTTCTCTGCTTCTAAAAATTCACGAACACGAGTTGTATTCAATGCTATCGCTACTCCGTACTTATTCCATTCCGTAGTAGCAGACGGGACAATAGATGATACCCGTTCGATCACTTGATTTAGTTCATCCTGTTCATCCTTTGTTAAAGATGTCTTACCTTTCAATTCTTCATATCGAGCTGCAAGTGCAGGTAAAGTAGACTGTAATTCTACCACCTTTTCAAATTGTGTTTCAAAAGTATCGGAGAGAGGTTCAATAGCTTTGGTTAGCCCGGACATAAAATCATTAGCCCATTTCAAACCATTTTTAAAGTAGGTTTCAAGTCTTTTTCCTAGCTTATTGTAGAAATTATCCATTGTGTCACCTAAGTTGGACTCTATTCCTTGAAGTTCTTGCATCTGTGTAGACATAGAACCAGCAACACCATCCATACGACCAAGTGATAAAAGATAATTTTTAATTGCTTCTTCGGAGTTTTTCACCTCTGTGGTAACCCCTTTAAAGGTGTACTTAACTGTATCTCCACTTTTACTAGCCTTGATACCAAACTCCTTCAGTCGTTCATTCTCCCCTGTCATTGCATCCAAAATAGCCTCAATAAGCTGATCCACACTCTTACCTTGCGATGCAGACAAATCTCCAATATTAATAAGTTCTGAAGTCGTTGGTTTTATTCCTCGATTAACCAATTTAATGTAAGCCTCTGTCCATTCAGCCAAAGAGCCAGGCGTGTCTGCAGCAAGTTTCTGTAACATTTTCATTGCAGCAGCAGCCTTCTCCTGCGATTGAAGAGTATTACGAAGTACAGCTTCATACTTAGCGAACTCCTTTCGAGTAGTATATGCACTTTTTCCTATATCTTTCAGATACCCTGCCAGTTTCACTGTAATAAACGCTACTGCAACAGCTTTCAATTTCCCCATAGCTGTTTCCATCGGACCGAACTCTGACTTAATATTTTGCCCGGTTCCCTTTAATTCTGATAGCCTTTGACGAACTGACCTTAACTGATTATTCAACTTTGCATACTCTTCAGGATCCGCAGCTTCCGACATATCCTCAAGTGTCGCAGTTAACTCCTTGGCCACTTTCTTGAGTTGCCGACCGGTCATAGCATTAATATCTAAAGAGCGAGTCAGCGTGCCGATTTTTTTGTTATTATCAGTAATCTGTTTAGATAGCGATTTCGTTTCCTTCTCTAGATTTTGATATTCTTTAGTATTCTTCTTTCCTTGAGCCTCAAGTTCGATCATCGCAGTACGACGTTCTTTCTCCTCTTTCTTGAGTTCTTTGGTGGCCTTGGTTAGTTCGTGAATTTCCCGCTGGGCCTGACTGGATTCAGCAGACACAATATACTTTATTTCATCTTCTGACAAATGCTTCTTTCCCATATTACCAATTTTGAGATTGTTCGTAGATTAATGCTTGTTCTAATTGCTCACGAATCTTATTTCTAATGGCTTCATTGTAACCATAACGCAATTCAGGGAAAGTCTCATGATAAAGAACTCCCCATACAGTTCGATTATACAAAGCCAGGTTGCTCCGGATATGGCGTGATATTCGGTCGTTTCCCCGTCGATATCGAATATCAAGATAACGGAGATACGGAAAAATACGGATAAAGTACTCTTGTTTGCCTTCGGACTCCTGGATAGTGAACGGCCTACGCTGCAAGCTTGACAACAGTCTGCCTGAACGAGTATTCAGGTAAGTACGGACAACATTCTCCTGAGTCTGATAAATGAGATTGATACCTTGAGAAATTGTATCATGCACAAATCGCTGTTTGACTAAATCTTCTGAAATCATATTCGCTGTTATTTTCAGCGAATGTAGCAAGGGAAAGATAGAAGGTAAAGGACAAAAAAAATCCGGAGAGGAATAGTTTCACTCTCCGGAACTTCATTATTTGCTATTTTTCAGTTCAAGCATCCACCGAAAATCACACCCTGATGCTCCGGGACGGTTTTGGAACTTAAAGCCTGCATCCGTCATAGCTTTAAATATATCCTCTTTTGAGATATTTGCCGCCGGATCCAGTTTCTTTATAGATTGATAAACTTCATCGGTCGTAAACCAGTGTGTTGTATGCCGGGCATCCCATGCAGGCTTAAAGGTTGTTTGTAAGGCAGCGATATAAACACTGACATCCGTTATCTTATCATTTTCCATTATTAGCCTCCTTCTTATTTTCTGAATCAGTTAACGCAAAATTTAAAACTTGTACCAAATCCACAATCTCGTCACGTGAGATTGCTGAAATTACAAAATCTCCATCACAATCCACTGAAAAAACATCCACTTTCTTTCCATCAGGATAGTATGATGTTTCTTTATCTACATGAAAACGATGTCTACTCATGATTATTGCCTCCTTTCTGGCATCTCTTTGCCCGATAAACGCAATAAGCAGCCACCAATAAAAGAGGAAAGAAGATCAGGCCGAAACTAGTAAATCCAATAGCGCGGAAATACCAACGGTCAGAGATAGTGCGTACTTCACAATCAGAAGCTAAAGCACTATAATAACGACTTTGCAGATTATTAACTTGCTCTGTTAGAGCTTTGACATTGCTAGCGACATTGATGTCGGGAGCAGACACGACTGGCGTGTTGAGAATTTCAGTTTTCATACCTGTAGATGTTTAGCATTTCGGCAATTATAGAACACAAGAACGGCCGCCGTTTCCCGTGTCGCTAAACATCTACAGATTTCCGCCCGAAAGCAAAAGTGTAATGGGGAAAGGCAGCCGCCTATTTCGTATGTATTATTCTCCTAAAATCAGGAAAACGATTGGTTAGGGCATAAAAAAAGCCCTCGAATTTCGTGAGCATTAACCGAAGCTCGCGGTACGGATAACACTCCGCAGATGTTTAGCACTGCAAATATGAGAATAATATCTGAAAATGCAAAAGAAAAAACAAACTAATAAATATCATCTCCTATTTCTCGTTTCTTTTTAGCAGGTTTTTCCTTGGGAGCTTCATCCTTTGGTCGCTCACTCTCATGATCTCCCTTTATATAAATACCAGAGTTGACATTCTCATCTCCTCTAAGTTCCCTGCTTAATAGATAGTGATAAACATTGTTCTTTGACATGGCTGAATTTTCTGTGATGACATAGGCTTGCTCAAACTTCCATCCAAATCGCGCCATGTAATTCAAAGCGTCAACCATAGAATTAAATTTGATTTCCTTGCCATCGGCATCTACTAGGAAGTTATCAGAATGTTTCGACCAGTACTTTTGTGCCTGCCCAAAATCAATCTCGATCTTTACTTTCGTACCAGTCAAGTTACCGGTTCCCACTATTTCGCAATAAGTACGGATTGGATTCCAAGGGTCTTGCGAGTAACCTTTCAATGCTGCTAACATGAACAGCATGATAAAAACGGCCTTCTTCATCTTGTGTGTTTTTTGAAGTTATCCCGCAAAGGTAAGATTTGAGAAACAAGGAAACAAAAAAAGCGGAGTAAAAAAAATCCATTCCATTTTTCTAAGATTTCTTTGTTTTCAAGATTTATCCTCTATTATATTTCTTCGCGCTACTTCTGAAACAGACATATCTTCTCTTACAATATCAACTTCATCAGCTCTTATCAACTTCATTTTCTTATCAACAGCCTCCGGCTTTATCGCAACGTTTAGACCTGATCCACCCGCCCTTACACTAGGATATGCAACTCCATCGTATCCCAAATCACAACAAACCTTAGAAAACCAAGCTGAAATTAAATATTTATAGTCTTCTTCTGAAGAAGCATCCTCCTTAGAAAATTCCGAAGCTACAAAATTAATAAAATCCATCTCTGGTAAATTGCCAAACTTTGCTTTAAAATCTCTTTGCAAATTCAGAATTGACTTGGATGGGGTTTTATAGGCATCACTTTGTATGACAGAAACTAAATTTATATCTTCAAGAACAACCCATGAACTAAATACAACAGTTTCCTTATCTGCATCTTCTTTTACAGTCTTTCCTATTTCTGTCATTATAATATGCCGTGCTAGTGGTATGTTATCATCTATTGCAGTCTTTTCTATATCTTCATCTGTAATACTTCCGTAAAACATTGTTTGTAATGGAGTACTAGCTCTCTGATATGTTGTATTCAACTTTTCAGGTTTATAACTATGCCTTGAAGGAATAGTATAGTCAGCTGTAGAATCATAATTCTGTCCTCGGACGATAATCCTTCCTAAATGAAGTGTAGTAACAATTATAGGAAAAGAACCTATTGTTCTAAACAATGATAAAACATCCTCCAGCGGATATAAGGCTAAATCCTGTTTTTTTAGTAGTTGCACTATTTGGTTTATGTTATTATTTCCCATATTATCACATATTTATAATTCTATTTTTCATTTTTATACCATCTAAAGACAAATACAACAAATAGCATCCATATAAAATATTAAATATTTTTTCTAGAATTTACCCTCCGCTATTGATATGTTTAAATGTAGTCTTTTTAAACAATAATTTTATCGGAAATACAAGATCTTGCATATCCTTATCATCATAAGGAGACCTTAAATTCTCAAAAAAACCATAGTCATCTAATATTTCCAAATATTCTTTATTGCCATTTTGGGATGTATAATGGATAACATTAAAAAGCATTACTAATAATTCCTCATCACTCATTTGAGCTTGAATTATATTTATGTACTTCTGCTTCTCTTTTTCATTTAAAAAGCTCCTATGTACATGGCATATTATTTGGTATAAATTACGAAAGTAATACATTATATCATTTTCTACATACCTACTAGGAATTTCATTCGGTGATGTTCTCATTGAGAAATCAGTTGATGCCTCATATATTTCTATAATAATATTTCTTGCATCATCAGCCACTGTATATGTATGCTTCCATTTTTGATATTGTTTCTTTATATTTTCTTTGATCTTACAGAAAACACCATTTTCCCATCCTTTTTCATTATATTTATCAGAAACACACTCCAAATGAATCTGCCTTTGAACATTAAGTAAATTAAAGAATGTAGAATCAAAAAACATTTTGTTAGAAATTTGAGCCTCTTTTTGGCTAAGTTCAAATTGCTGTTGAATTTTATCCAACTGTTGCTGATTTACTTCTGATTGTTTTCTATATGCTTCCGATTGTTCTCTATATGTAAAATAAACAAGCACAAGTGAAACAAAGGTAAAGAGTGCCCCCACGCACATTGAGTAGTTTCCCCAATCAGTAATGTCTTCCGATACGCTTTGAGGTGTAAATACCCAAATAAATAATATAACTGAAGATAATATAATCAAGAAAAAAGCACAAAGCAAGGAACAAATAAGTAGATCCCGCCACTCTATTTTAAAACCAGTATTGTTTTTACCGGATTTCATAATTTTATTTTTTTTCATATTAAAAGTTGCTACGGATTTTTATATTAAACATTCACACAGTTCTTTTATAATTAATTTTTCACAACAATTATAATCTATCCTGCAGAGAACCTTACTTTACAGTTACAGAAGGAGATTTATCTATAAATTCATCAACCAATTTAAATTGATTTTCAAAATCAGGATCATTCGCCACTCGTTGTGTTAATTTCTCTTGTAATGTATTTAGACTTTTATCATATTCTTGTACTTTGAGCATATTATTTGGATCTAATTTGCAAGTTACCATGCCAATAGCTGTCATTGCCACATAGTATCCGTAAAAATAATCATAAGTTCCTGCAATTTTCAAAGCAGAAGCAAGGTTTGATAATGATAGAAGTTTCTTATTATCCTTTGCCAACTTAATAGCATACAACATTAATCCTCCAGAAAGAGAACCTGTAGTTATTATCTGTTCCGTTTGTTTTTCTGTAAGCCCTAAATCTTTTGAAAACTCATTATCCCTAGGAACAGCGTTAAAAAATTGATCCTTCATCATCTTAATACTCATTTCTATTGAATCCAATTTATCCGTTTTATCCTGAATATCAAACAATAACTCTGACAGGTGACTTATAGATTCATTGACATCTCTAGAAACATCTTTCATTATTTCTGTGTTTTTTTCTATTTGTTGAGGAATATCTTTCAAATTGCTATAGACCTCTTTGAACTTGCCAGATGAATCATCCATTTTCTGTATTGAGGAATCAATCTTACCTGGTACATCACTTATTTCATCATGTACATCTCTAAATTTATGCAGAAGATTATTTATCGACTCACCAGATACTACAGACATTATAATAGCAATAACCGATAAAATTATAGATGATATCGTAGATGCAAATGTAAACTGGTCAGCTAAAACTTTATTCTCACAATTTGCAACAGAAAACTGAACTATAAGAAAAAAAGTGATAATTATTATAGCACACCACAACATAATTCGATGTTTTTGTAGTTTTACTACTTCATCAGACAAACGAGGATCCTTTTTTTCATTTTCCATAATCGTACCTATTTTATGTTATTACTATTATAAAAATCAACTCCTCATATCGTGCGCCAACCGGAACCACCCGGAATCCGATTTTACGGATTACACGATATGAGGAGTTGAAAATATGGTTTTTACTTGGCAAAAACAAAGATAGTCAAGAAAAACGAAACAGCCCAAAAATATTTTGACTTTTTTATCAAGATAATGCAGAAGCTGCATTATTCAATTTATCGGCAACATCTTTCAATGCATCAGATAAAATTTTCAATTCCTTTTCTGTGAAAGTTGCTACCTTCCCATGCACCTCATTTCCATTAATGCGTTGATGCAACCAAGAAGCTGATTTATCAAAATATTGCTTAGCAAATTCAGAGACAGAGATGAATGGAAGTACTTCAGATAAGATCTTTCGCACTTCAATCTGTTTTTTCATCTTTTTAGCATCATCAACCACTTGGTGAATCCGAACAAAATCTTCATCAATAGCCGCCTGCAGTTCCTGTTGGTCTTCCGGTCGTAACGAATCAAAGAAACGATCCATCTCTTGTTCCGCTTTTTCACGATCAGAACCTTTAGCCTCGAGGCATGCTGTTTTTAATCTGAAAAAATCTTCTTTTACTCCCATCTTACATAAATTTTAGATAAAACAAAATAATGAAGAAGATGAGTTCCCCACCCCGTCGAGTGGGGAACTCTTTTTCTACCGAGCAGATAACCTCTGAATCTCAAGCTTGAGATTCTCTATTTCTGCGTCGAGTACCGATTTTCTATAACCAATTCCAATGAGTCGGTTATAATTTCGGAGGTAGTAGTTAAGATTTTCAATTAACTCATCTACCCGCGCTTTTAGCGCTTCTTCATCAGTCATTCAAAGAGCTCTTTTGTTTGACATCACAAAGATAAAGAAATTATTATCACAAACAAAACTTTCGATAACAATTTCTTTATCAAATTCATTATTTAACAGTTACATACCCAAAAGCTATTAAATCTTCAATAAAATTCTCCGGAGAATCAGCACGAATAACGTTTCCTGTTTGGTCGCGATATCGGTCGGCAAAGTTGAACATATATTCCTGATCGGTACATTCAGAATCAAAACGACTACCTTCCCGAAGTTTGGTTACAAAATCTGCAGCGCAGGTGGCGGTTATTGTGCCGCCATCCTGCAATAAGTAATTTCTATTATTCATTATCTACTAAGTTTTTTCGTTCTAAGTTTAAAGTATATTTTTTGATCATCTGTCAAGAAAGGCAGATTCTGAAGCGTTGTTCCTGTTTCAACTTTCGCCTGTTGCGCAAAGGTAATCATTCGGCCTAAAAAAAGAACCCAATTACTCATCTTTGTGAAGTTCGTAGAACCGCTATGTTGGCGAAATTCTATCGTCCGGTGGCGGGCGTAAGCTTCAAGATTTATTTTATGATAGCGGTCGTTTCCAAAAGCTGCTCGAAGGTCGTCGAGCGTATTTGCCTGCAGTATTCTTCTTTCAGATATTCTGCTTAAGCTTTTGCAATATTGGTTGTCTCTGCGTGTAGCTGGCATGAAAGCGTTTATTGTGTTCTCTATATTCTTATAACTAAGTGCTAAGTTCTTCCAAGTGTTCATGTTGAAATCCGCTGCATCCATGTGGACGTGTAATCCACAAGATTCATTAACTTTTGCGTTGCAAAGATCAAGTACCCAACATACTTTTTCAAGTTCTCTCAATCCGCTTTCTCCTTCCAATATTGGGCTTACCAGTTCAAAAGTATTGTTGCCATAAAGACTTGCGTCCGTTACCAATTTCCAATGTGCGCTTGTATTATGGTTGTATCCTTCAACTGCTACGTTTATTCCGGCTTCCTGAAGTTCGTGAGCAAGGTGATCGCGAGTGCAGTTGTACGCTTCGATCTCAATTCCGAAGCGGCGGTTAAAGGTATAGTCTATTTCAGGTAAAAAAGCGGTTGTATTAGCTGCTGTAGTAAAGGTTCCAGCTTCAAGCATCTTTTTATATACGTTTTGTACAAAACCGTAATTTCCGTTTGTTACAAGATCCGCAACTTGGCGGCGGGTTAATCCTAAAAGAAGCAATTGTTGTATCTTGCTAGTCTTTGTTATGCTCTGATTTAAAATGTTGGTAATTTGCTCGTTCATAATGCTTTATCCTTTATTTTTATACTTCAAAGATAACACTATAAGCTCTAACAACGTAGCAATAACAAGTTTATTATCAGCACCTTAGCTTTGTTTAGCTTGAGCTAAAAAAAGGATTAAAAACAAGTTCAAAATCAAGCTATTAAGGGAATAAAAAAGCCCCGACTTCGCTTAGCCGAGGTACATCCACTCACGTGGTTTGTTTTTTAAGATTCTGCGACAAAGGTACTACTTATTTTTGCATCTGTATACTATTCGTCCGATTATTACCGAAATAAAAACAATAACGATCCCGAACGCCCATCCTCCCAGCTCCATTTTAATAGATTGCCAACGGCTTAACTTCTTTTCGACCGGATAAGGAACACGAATAGAATCGTTTTTAAGAATCGTATCGGTACGACTCGCTGTTAGGTAGCGATACAGATACTTATATCTATACTGATAGACTGTATCACCTTTTACGAGCGTATAAATACTATCTCGCTGATAGATACTATCATAACGGATACTGTCACGTGTTTTGTATTCAGTGCGAACAGACTCAACCGGGATATATTGAGTCCGGCATGATACGAAACATATTGCCAACATCAGCAATATGATAATATAGATTAACTGCTTCATGGTCGGATAACTGTATTACGAAGAAAATTAAGAAACTCGGAACGAACATCAAAACAGGGACAGGCCTTGATGTATTCTGCCGGCTCTACTTCCCCGCTACCGTCCAGATCAGGAGAAGTATCACGATGTCCGAGAACCTCGATAATAGGATACTCTTTACAGAGCTTCGCGACTAATTGCCGTAAACTAGCTCTTTGAGCAGACGTCCTTGTATCTGCCGGCTTCCCGGACGCATCCAGTCCGCCAATATAACACACGCCAACAGAATGTTTATTATAGGATGAATCAGAGAATCCTTTCGTATTACAGTGAGCACCGTCGATGGATAGCGGACGACCATTTTCAACCATTCCATCAAGGTCAACAATGAAGTTATAACCAATCTGATTGAATCCTCGGACCCGGTGCATCCGGTCGATGTCCTTTGCACGTAAATCTTGTCCGGCACGTGTGGCCGAGCAATGGATGATAATTGCATCGATTACCTTCATTTTGATTCCTCCTCTTTTTTATTGAACAACTTATTCTCAAGCCTATTAAACCGATCTGTTATGTAGACTGAAACTCCAAATACAGCCCCTGCATATAGCAAGCACTGCGCAAAGAGCCATAATACACTATCATGTATTTCACCATGTGACATAATGAACCCTGCAATTGCCAAAGCAGAGCCTAATATAAGCATACCAATAGCACTCCCATACTGAATAGCTTCTTTTGTATCATGTTTCATTTTATCAATATTTACAAGTTATATATCCTAATATTTAGCCAATCACACACGATTAAATAGACGCTTTATATCAAATAAGTCACTACCCTCTCTATCGAACATCAATGTCCAGCCAATTGAAGCAAATTCTTTTGTTACAAACGGTCGTATTTGACATGACGAAGACAATTCCTTCAACCAAGGAGTATTCCTCTGGTCAGATGTCATGGCAACTCGTAACTGTTGCATCATGGAAAGAGTACGCCTTGATTGTATCGCTTCCTCTATCAGATCCATTTCTGCTGATTTTGCAGCAATAGTGACTGCCATTTGCACTTCATCCTGGATATTATTCTTCTGATCACGTTTAGACATGATATCACCAATTTCCACAAACAAATATGTCCCGGAAACAATACCATCAACACGTTGCTTAACAGAATCAAAACTTTGCCCAAAAATATAATAGTCTAATCCTTGGATCCGGGAATATTTAGGTAGGCTTTTTATTTCTTCTTGAATTGCAGCGTATTCAGGAAGATCACTCCTCCCCTTTGCAAAGATCTCAAGTACCTTACTATGATTCGGGAACTGAGCATAATATTTGAGAATCTCGAAAATCATATAATTTGTTTTATTAATGAAATTGGCAAACCTGTATTCTTAGCGATATCCACAACAGGCATTTCCGCACTCCCCATGCTCTGTACAGCCTCTATCAGTTTTTTACGCAAAATTGTAAGATACTTGATTAGGTTCATTTGCTCAACCGTCGAAATATCTCCTAATCCATCATTGCTTAAGTTATACAATGATTCAAGCGCACCGGTTGTTATAAGACTTTTCTTTTCACTCTCACCGGCAACTAAGATCTGGAACTGTGTCTTTGAAAACAAATAATTAACAAACGAAGAGAAATTGAATGCAATACTTTGCAAGGTTTCTGAAGATAGTCTTTCAAACGACTTAGCTAATGTATGTGCAGATTCCGAATCATACGGACCAGAATGATATAAAATAGCAGCAAGCAAAGGTAACATCTCTTTATTACATCCCAACAGGGAGCGAGCCTCTATAAATTGCAAGGCTGTAAGGGAACAAGTCAGCTGATTAAAACCAGTATCGATACTATACCCAGGATACAATTTCCCCTGAATGGATACATAAGGAATTAATTGCACACAAAAGCAACTATTCAAAACGAACTTATAATCCAGTTTTGAGAGATACCTGGCAATCGGTAAATCCAATCTCTCCGGAGGCGTTTTCTTTGCTTTAATAAAATCATCTTTAGACAAATCCTGAAGAGCAGCATCCTGATCCGGATATGTAACACGGAAAATAAAGTCTACTTGTTCTCCTAACCAAGCTAAGTTTGACATAGTATCTTCATCTTTAGCTCGAGCAAGTGATCGCGGATTCCATCCCATTGCACGGCAAACATGTTTAATCTGAAGCATACCCGGTGAAAGCTTTCCCTTTGTGACTAGGTCCATATCTCCCATAATACCTTCAAACAGTTCCGGAGTCAATTCCTCCCAGGCGTTCGGTACCGCAAACTTTTCCTGATGTACACAAAACTCAATCATGGCATTAATTGTATTTTATCTTCCGTTTGATTGAATGAAGTTTCAGTCTCAATATCAGTATCCTGTGGATCAGATAATAATAAGTCGATATCTTTAATCAAGCTATTGGCCTGTTCCTGCAACTGAACAGATAAAGAAAGCAGTCTCTCCTGTTCATCCCTTCCGGCTCTGCTTGCTTTTGAATCATCAAAAAGATTCCGGATAGTGGAAGGAAACTCCAAGATATCAAACCTTGTTAAGGCAACAGCTACTACCTTCTTTGCAAGTGCTCGATTAATTAATGACAAGACGGATGGTTTCTCCTTTGCACGTTCCAGGTAACCGGTTAGATTCTCCTCCAAAACTTCAATCTGTATCGGAATACAGCGAAAGAAGAAAAGATATGATAAATCAATGCAGTACAAAAGATCGAATTCTTCTGTTGTTTTTATCTGCAGTTTATCAAGCATCTTATAATACCTGGTTTTATCCCACCCTAAGTCCTCGGTACTATTCAGGAGCGCAATAAGGGAATCCATAGCATTATAATAATTCTCATAATAAGCCCTTCTTATAGCTTCCTGTTCAGACTTGTAGATATCAATATTCGCTTTACGTTTGCGAAGTACATCAAAGACTGTATCATTGGCCATCGTTAGATTAGCCAACGCAGTTCGGAGGTGATCGTATAGTTCACCTGCACCTTTTTTAATGATATTATTATATACAGGAACACTCACAATATTCGCAATTCTCTTATAAGCGGTTACTGCATGACTATTAAGTAGCGAAAGGTTTGTGTTCGAGTCAATACCAGGCACGAACTCCGCAAATCCGGAGATGTCTGTAAATAAGTCTTTCAGTATCATGATTGTTGTTTATTTAGTCGTTCATTAGGAGTTACTTCTTCTTGCCGGCTAGGTGTTTCACGATAGAAACCAAAGCGATATCCTTGCTTGTATAATTCAGGAAAGTTTATCCGAATAGCCATATTAAAAGGTTCAGAGCATATTTCATCATCCGGAGTTAGCGACATCAGGTAAATCAAATAATTATAATATACGTCAGCTCCAGACTTTGAGATGACCCCATCCTTGGATACACTAGATATAGACGAATCAAGACCAACAGAAGAAAGTAGCACTTCATCAGCACGCTTGTCATAAGTAATAAGAGCGTCAATATACTCTTTATATTTCAAATCCAAAACCTCAAACTTCCACCGTTCCTCTTCACCGGATCCGGTTTTGAAACTAAGAGTTGCATAAGCCTTTCCCTGGTTGTCCGCCCCAGAAAGATACTCACTAATATTACGGAGTTCTTGCTTGAGATACATTAGAAAATACGACTCCTTATAGGTAGTCCCGATATCAATCCCATTATAAGTTAACAATGACTCATTCTTTCTTTTCCGCTCTTGATTTTCATTGCATATTTTCGTTATCTGTGCACGTTTTGATTCTGCCCATGCATTCGGGATGATAATATGAATTTTAGCAGCTAACGAATTTCTTAAGAAAGAGTTTATGTAATTAGCCGTATCGTTTGAGCCCTTGATATAAGCTTTTGTCCCTTCATGAGTTTCATTTACACCATAGAATTCACTAACCGATTTTTCTCGATGATGGGATATTGCAGCCCATTTAATGTTACGAATATCACTAAGCACCAAACGTGGATAAAACAAATATTTAGAAACCCCATAACTCCAACGTCCAACGGCAATATGAGTGAAGTCTTTATAATTGATCAGTTCTGTGACAACATCCCTTTTTTGTGTGGCCAACCGACACCGTCTATTCTCCATCAACTCAAGACCGGCTACTGGTAATTGCTCCCCGATACGGTTACCAAGCGTCATGCGCCATTTCACAAAGTAATCACGAAAGTAATAGTAGTTCTTTATATTTCCCTTAGCCACCTCTTTATAATCAGACTCTAAACCACGATCCTTCCAAGATTCTAACCAAGTAGTTATTTCGGGACAGTCCGTCCATTCTTTAACAAGCTTCCCGTTCTTTATGCTCTTAATGTATATAGCCGGCCCGAGGCCGTACAGCATGTTAACTTGTTTTGTTATCAACCGAGGCAATAAACGATTCTTCTTGATATCGCTCTCCACTTCTTCGCACTTCATGTTATTCGCTCCACGTGAACATACGTTGAACCCTCCAATTGATTGCCAATTGTAGTCTGCAGGAAGAACAGTATTTGAATTAACGAAGCCCGGCTCCTTTAACCCCGCTGCAGGATTCGTTCCTAACTGAAAGGAAATGGTGCTTCCGGTATCCACATAGCAACCATAATTTCCCAACATCTCTAAACTATCACTCATAACCAGTCTATTTTATGCAATTTATATCCATCTTGAGGAAATCCCATGTAACGAATAAGTATGCGATAACACATCTTTGGGTCACCATTCCCATCATTAAAGAGGAAGAAGTTCTCACTATCAATGCTGAATCGTTCTTCCGGAAGTTGTGTCCGGAAAGTACAGCCCTCCCTCACAACCAACTTCTCGGAAGACTCCCCTTTCTGCCTGGAGTAAGGGAAGAAGGCAATGGTAAAGCAGCCGTTTGGCAACTTAGACAACTCCTTTGCCCATTGCAGTGCGCCTATGCCTGTCATCGTCGTTTCCATGCCCGAAATTATCGTTTTTACCCCCCTCCTGAAAGGACGCTCCCAGGGGGCTGTCATATTTCCTGACAAATGCATTTTTTTGCACCTCAAACCGCTTTTTCAGCGGGGCGTGGAGAATTTCGCCTCTCGATTTTTCTTATTTTTGTTTTCAAAATGTCTTTTGGCTGATAACCCGCATTTTAGATACCAAAGCAATGTCAAACACATAGTATTATACAAAATTCGGAACTTACTATATCACTCTAACAAATACATTATACTACTAAATTTTCGGGCAAATCATCCGGTATGTTCCTTAATTCACTTTGTATTCTGTCACCATATAGCCCGAAAAGCAAGTAAATAAGTGCAGAAGGAAGCTGTGTTGTTAGTCCTGCCTGGTGCTTTAACGGTACTTTAACTTCGGAGGACTTATCTAGCTCAATACGCCCGTCTGTTTTCTTAAGTGGAGATAAAGGAATAGCACTACAAAGGTTCGGGCACTCGTTCTCATCTATCCGGCATACAGGTAATGAGTTACTTTGTTCACCAAACAAGAGCAATAAAAGTTTAAATTGCTGCCAGTGGTAAATAGTAGACTGTCCTTCGTTCATGAGTTCAACTGAAAATCCGTAACTCTCTAATTCTCTTTTCAATATACGAGCATCAGAAGTTATTTTTTCGAGGTCCTCCCGGCGTTTATTGGCCGCCCGGTCGTGATAAAGCACAATCTGTTTATTAATTGCGTCAGTTCCGAAAAACTCAAAGATTTGCTTTGCCAGTTCCGGCTGTTCTGCCGGATAGTAGCAAGTGAATTCTTTTAGAACCCGGAGTTCATGACCATAATCTTTCTCTTGAGCAGCAACAACGCTGGAAAAGTGTCCGGGGTCGTAACCTAGAAGAATCCGTTCACGTTTATCATAGTACTTCAGATATCTGGAGGTTAAAACAAAGTGTTCACGCAAATCTAACTTCAAAATTGATTCATAGCGATATCCATCAGAGAATTGATGTTTGTCTTTTCGATAGTTTGCGAAGAATTTATTAACGACTTCCTTCTTCCGGATTGCACAAATAGAGGTCAGGAACTCATCAATGTCAAGTGATTCTAACTGGGTACGGAAAAACTTAGGCCCAAGTATGTCTTTATTAGCGAAAGAAGAAGCACGGATATAATAACTCGCATTTCTACGCATATCCGCAAGGCGTGACTTCCAAGTTGCTACAACACGTTTCGCTTTTTCTGTTTCCAAACGTAGGGCTTCAATGATAACAGGATTCTTTTCCTCTCTCAACCGGTGATTGTTCCGATATATTTTATATAAAGCAGCATGTAAATATAAAGCAGCGGACGCAATCTCATCAATAAGCTCCTGATTGACGTTATTTTCATATTCTTCATACCAATTATCTTCTCCTAAATCCAAGCGGGCCGTATCCGACACACCTGTTATTCCCTGATAATAAGGAGACATTCGAATAGAAGCCGAAGAACCACGTAAAGACGGGAACAAACGAGTCTTTAACTTCTCGCCTTTATTGTGTTTCATTTCCTCAACAAAGGCATGAACACCTGATCGGCCGGCTACGGATTCCGGCTGATCAGAACTCACCATCTGAAGATGATGACCATCACGAAATAAGATACTATGCTTTGGATAAGCAATCGGATATCGAGGTTTTCTGAAGTGAGACGGTATTTTTGATTCACCTACAATATAGTCAATACCATATTCAAGCATGGAACGCCGTCCATCACCAACTGGTTTGGAAAAATACGCCTGAATATTAGGCCAAACATTTGTCATGAGTGCTACGTATGTTTTATGAACCAAGAACGAAAGTTCCCCAGGCATATCGTTTGCTACTCGAATAATACGTGGCCCCATAACCCCTTCCGTCTTACCTGTCGCACGGCCGGCTTCGACAATAAGTACATTTGAATCAATGGCATTCGCTCTAATCTGCATTACATTCTGATAACATTCTTCAAAAGTTGCAGTCAAGTCAAAAGTCGTAGAACTTGCACTAAGCGATTGCGATGATTGTGAATAAAGTTCTATTCCCATATTACTCTCCAGTTTCTTCAGGTTCTACTATTTCAGCCTCCTGAATATCAGCATCACGTAACAAACGTTTCTTATCCGCTTTTTCAATAGGAAGAGAATCAATAAGGTTGATATAAAACCCTTCATTGTTTTTGCGAGCTATTTCTTTTATTGATTTCTTTTGGAAACCAAGCTCTTCCGGAGTGAGGTTCGGAGAGATCAGGAATACGATGCCAAGATCGCGGTCTGCTTCCGCTATTTCTGAAGCTCTACGCCGGCACTCTAAGGCTGCGTTGTAACATTTCTCCTGTGTCTTGTAATCTCCTCTTACAGCGCATAATTTCGCTAAATCTTCGTATTTGTCTGCGTAATTAGATTCCCATACCTTGATAGATACATTGTTATCGATATTAAAGTAGTTTATAGCGGCATAGATACGGGCCTTACAGGTCCGTTCATCAATATTAATCTGCTGCGAAGCATTAATCCTCTGCCGTAACAGCTTGGCAGCACGAGTAATATTCCTCTCATACTCAAATATCTCTGCAGCCCATTGCAACTGCTTTAAAAATAGCCGAATCTCCTCCGGAATTCCTGAACAACATCCAGTTGTCAGAAACTCCGAAATTAGATCCGGATGTATTTTATCAAGGTGGTCTAATTGTGTCATACTCCAAACAATTGTTTTCGTAGGTCTAGTTCAACACGTAAATTTTTACGTTCTTCCAGGGTATTAATAGCATCAATATCTCCAGCTTCTGCCTTTTTCGCCAGTTCCGCATCAATATTGTATTCTCCTAGAGCACGTCCATTGTTGTATGCATCATAATATACATCTCCAGTAAGAGTGATCCGGACAATCAACGCTAACTTCTCCTTCCCACGAAGTCCAAGAAGGTTACAGATGCGTTGCGGTGTGTATCCAAGTGCGCCAAATGTGCGCACCTGGGATACATATTCTTCACCGATTTGAGTGATCTGATCTACATCAGAGGTAGGTGTCAGCTCGTTTTTCATACAATAAGTTTTAGAGTTTCTTCTGCAGTCATCAATTCCTCACCACGGATCAACCGGATTACCTGCTCTGGGAACATTGCCCGATATCGGGATACAGTTGCAGATACATAGCGTGGATCTATTTCTATCGCATGACAAATTCGATCCGTCTGTTGGCAAGCCATAAGTGTAGAACCGGATCCGGAGAAAAAGTCTACTACAATTTGTCCGGGTGCACTAGAATTACATATAGGATATGCCATTAGTGCAATTGGTTTCATAGTGGGATGGATGGCGTTGCGTTGTGGCTTATCGAAGTTCCAAACTGTTGTCTGTTTGCGATCCGAGTTCCAAAAGTGACCGGCTCCGGGTTTCCAGCCATAAAGACAAGGCTCATGCTGCCATTGATAGTCTTGTCGTCCCATGACCATTGAGTTTTTTACCCAAACGCAACATTGTGCTATTTTAAATCCAACTTTCCGGAGAGATGCACGAAAATTCTCCCCCTCACTATCCGCATGAAATACATAATAAGAACCACCCGGTTTCAAGACTGAAAACATGACAGTAAAGACTTGGCGAAGGAAAGTGGCGAACAGATCGTTTTCCATCGAATCATTCTGAATAGTAAGTTCATCTTCTGTCGCTCCTTGATATGCAACATTATATGGAGGATCCGTTACAAGCAAGTCAGCATATTGACCATTCATTACTGCAGATACATCCGCTTTGGAACGACAATCCCCACACATCAGCCGATTATTGCCTAGTAGCCATATATCACCAGGCTGGGCAAAAACAGAACCAGGAGAATCTTCTTCATCTGAAGGAATAGAAAACTCAATGTTATCTTCCTGAATGCCTTCTGATTCATGTTCATGGGTAAACAAAGGAGTCGCAATAGAATAATCGACAGCTTTCACCTCATAACCGAGGTTAAAACGTTCCATCGTATCGGTATCTATATTGTACTTTTTAAAAAGTAATGTATCAGGATTCTTTGTGGCAAACTCCGAATTATATGCTGCTATCTCTTCAACAGCTTCTTTCTTATCTGCAGCAAAAATAGGCTCATAAGGAATTTCAGGAATTATAAACCCCGACTTTCGTAATGCAAGCAATGCTTTACGTCGTTGATGGGCATCGATGATCCACAGCTTTCCATCCGGATCCTTCCAGGCTTTAAATGCATACTTGAAACCACGGGTAATAATAAGCATCTGTAGTTTCGATAATTTATCAGGATCCGATTTCTTAAAATCCTCCTGAAGCTCTAAGAACGAATCCAGCGGGGCAGTCGGTAGGCCACCCAAATTAAATACTTCTATTAGCTTTTCCATAATCTACTTTGATTCTTCGAGAATTGATTTAAATAAGGCTTCTCGGTCACGAAACCGACGAAGGTGTTCTTTATCTTGCGACCGTTTATCTTTGCGTTCAGGCCGTTTTAGAAAGGATTCGTATCTGCGAATGTTATCGGAACAGTTCTTATACCGGCGAAGGAACTCCAAGGGGTCGGACGCCCGTAAACGTTCCAATTCGGCTCTCTCCGACCGATGAACAATAAGCGGATGCTTATACCGAAACATTCCAGTGTCGTTGTACGTTTGCAGCTCGGAGAATGCTAGTAAGTTACGGATCCGGAGTTCAGCCATATCAACAACTGCACGCCTTGTCGGTTTCTTATCCAGCAATTCATCGAGCTGCTTCATCTTTTTCCAAGTCACCACACGATCATTATACAGTATCGTAGCTATTTGGACGTTTTCGTCTTCGAGGTTTTCCCAGTCGATTTGCGGGTACTCTTCGTGCTTTTGCTTTTTGGAGCTACCTTGGTAGGTTCTTTTTTTTTCTCTTCTTCCAAGGCTTGCTCTGCCTGTTCCGCACGGTCTTCGGCTTCAACTCTTGCTTCCTGTTCCGTTTCAAGCTCTTCTTTCAGTTCCTGGTTCTCTTGCTCTAAAACTTCTGTTTGTTCTTCCGCTTGAGATGCACGTTCCTCTGCCTCTTGTTTTTCTTGCTCACGAAGTTCCGCTTCAGACTGTTTTTCGTAAATCTCGGCATCGATTTCAAAAGAGTTCTTTTCTTCCTGTACAGAAGTTCCCTCTGTTCCTGGCTGATTTCCCAAACAAGTTGCTGTGTTTCCGCCTGATTGAATCTCTGCTCCAGCACATGTTCCACCGGTATCAAGTATATTTTCCGCTCCAGTTTCTTCTTTAGCTTTTTCTATTTCACGACGATTTATCCGGATGGCTTCCTTTGACTTTAAGTCTAGCAATGTATAAAGGATGTCATCTGCATAACGTTGTGGGTTACGGGCAAACATCTTGAGTTTAGGATGTGCCGGAGCAGTTTCCTGAAGCAGACTTAAATCTGCTTCAGCTACCGCTGTATTACGTAACTCATTAAAATATTTCGTTTTCTCTTTAAATCCGTACATAACTTACGCTGTTTGAATTCTACTTCCAGAAACCTCAATAAGAGTGGCAGGGTCCAAGACTCGGAATGTAATAGAAGAACCGGCCTTTGCAGTCCATGTTGCTCCATCTTCCAAGATAAACGTCGTTCCGTCCGCAATTGTAGCTGCCTTATCTGTTCCGCTACCGGTCAAGGTAATATATCGACCTTTATCATTATTTGTCAAACCTGATACTGTCTCAATGACATAAGTGGCAGCTGTTCCATTTGGTATCTCATAAGAGCTGCTTGTAGGTTTAATAGCCAGCTCTTTAGTCCCCGCTGCATGCACCTCTGCTGGAGCTTTTACAATATCACCAACATATTTATGATACTGTGTCACAGAAGTACGTTCAAAAGTGAAGGTTATATAACGGCCATCTTTGTCATTTTTTGCTTCATAAGTTTTCAATACCATAGGTCTATCATATTCTCCTAAGATATACCATTGATCTTCGCCAATCTCCTTAAATAAAATCACAAACTTACCACCGGCATGTTCTTCTGTAAAGTTCAGAAGCTGATCCCTCATACCGCCCATGATTGCTACAAATTGGTTCGTACCAGAAGTCGTTATATCTCCTTTCTCCCCATTGCCCACATAAGTCGGAATATCATGTGCCTCAAAATATTGCATATATTGTCCCGAGAGCATTGGTATTGTCGCGACCTCTCGATTAGCATTAGGCTTAGGAAATTTCACATTCGAATTGATTTGATGAACATCAATCAAATAAATCTTATAAGCTATATTCGAGCCATGAGTTACTTTATCAGAAACGTCATCTATGCTACCAATGGCCATCATAGAAGCCAAAGATGTTCCTGAGAATCCTGTCATGCAAAACATTGAATGATCAGGATCCAGGAACATACCAACAACAAAAACAATGGCAAAAAGAAGTGCAAGAGATAAAAAGAGCTTTACCTGCATTTTACGTGCATATTGATTCCCTTTTTTATAAGGGTTACTAACTTTTTTAGCTTTCATAAAAATTAATTTTGTAATTAAGAAAAAAGGGTGGGCAGAACTCCCACCCCTGAAAACAAACACCTATAAAAAACTGAAAACAACTATCTTACGCCAGGAAGATTTGGTTGCAAAACTGCATTGACAGTACGAATTCCTCCTACACACCGTTCAAGTTCGCGGAAATTACCGTCTTTATTCAAAAGAACAAGGATGTAATCCCCCTCTTTTGTCGGAGTATAGTTTGCTGTGATATCGGCAAACTTTCCGGACTTCGAGATAGTAGAAGCGTTAGTTTTAGATCCACATTCAATAAGATACCCAATACCTGCTTTCGCATTTTTAATATCAGTGATTGCAGTTGCTTTTGTGTTCTCTGAAGTAACCTGCCAGAAACCTTTTTTCGCATCAATAACAGTCGCATCAACTGCCACATCGACAGAAGGTTTATTCATGAATATCTGCTGCCATTCATAGTTATTTTCAACGAGTTCTTCGTGCGTTTTGAAACGACGACCTAAGAAAGCAGCTGCAGTACCTTCTTTCCAAGTTGACCAGCACTTTACCATCTCCATATCATCCTTAGCTTTAAAGGCCATCATTTCTCCCGGAATATATTCTAAGAACTGGATATTCCCCGGTATATCGAGGAACATCAAGCAACTTTGCCCCAGATAAGGAAGCCATTTGATATGAAGTGTCGTATCAGGAACAACATTCAAATAGCTATCAGGACCGGTAAAATCAAGATCTTTGCCATACCGTGCCCGACAACCTTCTTTCCACCAAGTCTGATGCAAATTATTAAGGTAAATAACATGCTGATCCAGATCCATATCCTCCGTACATTTTTCAATAATATCAGCAACAAACTCCTTAACTGCATCCACCATATTCTCTTTAGTGTAAGAGCGATAAGTTACATCATCATGCAAGAGAATCTTATTCTCGTGATAATAACGAATCAGCGTATAAATGAGTCCCGTGGAAGCATTCAGGAAATGAGATGGAACACCTTTTTCCGGAGTGGCGTAGATTCCACGAATTCGACGCTTGTTTTGTTCAACTTGGGCTGTTTCCAGAGTATTGACAATACAATATTCAATCAAAGACCACTTGATCGGATCAGAGCCTTCTTTATTGAGGTAACCAATATACATTCGTTCCAACTTCTTCATTGGTCCAAACTTCATTTTGATCATTGCATCATCAACATGCCCCATTTCGTTTTCAAGCTTCATGCCGCCTTTCCAAACTTCACCTTCTTGCCATCCTTGAGATACTTCATCAAAGAAAGTATTGAAAACTAAGTCATGATCTTGAATACCATAACGAATCGGAAAGAACTGAGTTAAATCACGTGCTTTCAGTACATGTGCAATTAATGCATCTTGACGACGAATTACATATTGATCACCGACTTTCGCATCACCAACACCTGCAAAATCTGTAGAAAACTCGCCAGCAGCCAATTTCACGGGATCAAGCAAATGATTCTTATTCAGATATTCATAACGTTTGGCAAGGGATTTAGAGAAAACCGATACTTCTTGAAAGAAAGCCTTCTCCTCACCTTCTTCGATATCAGTAGAAGAGTAATTCGGATTTTCGGCTATCTTATTCCAACGTTTCGACATATCAAACATAGGAGTTTCAATACCAAACAGGTATTTGGCAGTAGTGCCAGGTCCATTGATTCTCATTGTAGTAGGAGTTGTAACAACAGCAGCTGCAGTATCTTCTGCTGTTTGCTCTGTCATTGTTTTCACTAGCTTTTGTAATTCACCATTTTGCTTTGCAACGTTCTTAGCTAATTCAAGAATACCTTCTGGAGTAGCTTCCGATTGAGTTACCGGACTTTCCTCTGAATTAGCACTCCCTTCAGTCTTTTCCGTAGAAGGTACAATACCTGCCAGTAACGCTTGCAACTGGTTCATTTCTTCCTGAGACATTGGCTGCCTAGAGTCAGCATCCATGTCCTCTCTAAGAGTTGCTTGAAACTCTTTCTGATAACGGGTAGCAATCGCTGTAATGTCCTCAGATGCAAGTTGTTTATCTGCCGCTTTCTGGGATAAATCCAAAAGCTGTAAGACCTTTCGAAGTTTTTCTCTAAAATTCATAATTAATTAATTGTTAAATTAGACATACTGATTTATTTTATTTCGGAGGGAAATGCTATCCAAGTATTCCTGTCCACGTGAATTTGCGTGGGCAATAGCTTCAGGAAGAGTCATCACAGAATCAATTAACCCTTTATCAATCGAATGTTGAGCATCAAATGTTTCACCTTGGAATACCGGATCATCTTCAGGGAGATTGGCAAGTTTAGGACGAGATGATTTTACTTCATTTAAAAATTGAACGGTAAGTGGATCAAGAACTTCTTTAATATATTGTTCCGGATGCCCAGCACGTAAATCTTCAAATTTCTTATTCTTGAGTGGAGATAGACTCGATTTCTCTTGAATTAGTTTTATTCCTAACTTCTCATAGTAAGCAGAAAAGTCATAAAAGCTGATCATAGTACCAATACAACCGATTTGATCATTCTTCGTCAGCGCATGTATTCCATTCGCACTATGACAAGCAATATAGTAACCGGCAGAAGCACAATACTGCTCAACTAAGACTTCTACAGGTTTCTTTAGTGAGTGCATTGTTTCCGACAACCGGTCTAAATACCAAGCTTCACCACCACCGGAATTAATATGAAGGAAATGCACAGATATTGAAGGGTTACTCTCTGCAGCAATCAAATCCCTCTCAAATTGCTTTGAAGAGAAATACCAGGATGAATTAGATGTAATTGTACCCCAAATACGATGATAAGCAATTGAGCCTTCAGGCAGTTCCTCGGATGAGAAATCATTAGTCAGGCTTACACTCTTAAGTTCTGCAGTACATGCTATTTCTCTTTTAAGTTTAGCCACCGCCTTATCTACCTGGTCTTTATAAGTTGGCGGATCCGATAAAAAGAAAAAAGCCCCTGGTACTGGGTTCTTTTGATCCAGAAGTGGAAAACATTCCATCATGGCAGCAGCATAAGCTTCTGCCGTGATGAAGAGTTTAGATGTAATAAGTAAGTTACGAAGAAATGTCCTATTCATTGTAGCGCATCTTTTCAGCGAAGATAGTTCGTCGAAAGAAGGCTATGAAGGACTGTTTATACATGCAAAAATGGCGACTGGAGCATTTTACTGGAAATTTTCAAGGTTGCAGTGTTCAAGTTTGCGGAAATTGAAACCAAAGCTGGAATGTCATCCGTACCTATTTCAATATTCTTTTCTGAAGAATCACACAAATAAACAATAGCAGACCTAGCAGTGGAAAATTCCCGAAGAGTATCTACATCCGGAGTTTCAATCGTAATGTCTTTACTGCAATCGAACAATTTGCCAGATACCGAATCTGTAATAGAAGGAGTAAAAGAAAAAGTATCCGCAAGAAAATGATATTCTTCTTTCTTCATTTTTCCTGTAGGTTTCACCCTCAAAGTAATAGTTAGCTCTCTCATAATCTTATAATTATTTAGTATTCAACAAGTTCGCCATGCAGCGGACATTTTTTCGCCATTTGGGGACAAAAATGATAGTTCGGTCGGTCATTTTTTACCCATTTTTTAACCTCTTTTTATATTCTCGACGTTTTTTCCTTTTGTGTATATTTTCTCTCCACCTATAGAAGTTTTTTAAAAGAGCATCTTCAGAAATAGAATCAATACAATACGAGCACATGAAATGATGCACAACATCCAGGTTCTTTAAAAGATGTCCATTCATATCATTTTCATCCATCGCAGCATGGAGTTCACGGTTAAACATCCGCCGCACTTCTTTCTCTATCAATCTCACAGAGTTAGGAGAAAGGAAATTGTAAACTTTAGGATCCTTTCCGATTCTTCTTTCAGGAAGGATAAACGTCAGATTACCATTATCAACAGGAGATTGATTTTTTTGCCGTTTAGCCATCAATGTCCATATTGTATGGTAAAGGTCTGTATTGTCTGGAATTCTGAATGCTTCTTCAGAACCATTATTATACTTTCCACGTAAGTATTCAGCCAAATATGGCTCAATATTAATACTAGTCGTAATCATAGTCTTTTCAGTTAAAGGATATTTTTGAAATACTTTTATTTATTTTTGCTTCCAACTGTCCAACCGTCCAACACGCCCTATTACATAATAAATAGTTATCTAATTATCAACCATTTAGTATTAGAAGAATAACATTGATTGACTGTTGGACAACGTCCTACACATCCAACATAAGGTTTTTAAGTGGCATTTTGTTGGACAGATCATTTTTTATTCTGTTGGAATGTAGAAAACTGTAAATCCAACGCGTCCAACAACGTCCAACCAAACAACAGCAATGTTGGATATATATATACTACTTTAATAAGATATATACTACTATACTACAGGCATTTACATTTTAAAAAGTTTTTGGCTGTTGGACTGTTGGACTGTTGGACGCCATGTTTTGAAAATTATCTTTTCAAAATTACACTCTCTTTGCTTTGTATTTCTTTAAATTTAGGGGGCCCGGGGGATTGGAGATGATATTCATAAATGATAGGGTTGAATACAATTTGAAATGTCCGCTTTATTATAAAAAGAATACTCCTCGACCGGCGGAGCTGGCAGAGGAGTATAAGGCAGAAAATACATCGAACTAAAATGGTAATGGCTGCTTATTATCGTCAGCAGATTCAGCAAGGAGTTCACTACCAGAACGTCGCAAATCAATATCATACAAATCTTGGAATATTTCATAGTTTAAAGCAATGCAGCTTGAATTAGTAAATCTCTTTTCCACTTTCCGGACCATAGTATTATCAACTGTTACAGTATCATTAGTATTACCGTCCTCATATCCTCCTCTAGGAACCTCTACAACTTCATGCCAATTGAAGCGCCGTGCATGCACACACCCTATATAACTCGGATGAGATCTAAGATTCTGCTCAATGGTAGATTGAGTTGAATCCTCGTTGTTATAAGAGCTCCGAGCGAACTGTGTATAAATAGCACTCAAGCGCAAGAATAAGATTTTGGTTCCTGCAGGAAATGCAATTTCCTTCTTCTCTCCTCCAGGAGTCTTAATAGTTATTTTATCAGGTGTATCAATGGTGAAATCTCGATTCTCAATAATTGCCTTGGTATCAATCATTACATCCATTGCTTTAAAGAAAGTAGCAAGCTTATCAGTCTTACTAATCAGTTCAACCTGGAACTTTATCTTGGCACAAGCTATCTTAAAAAACTCTTTGTAGGAAAAAGGCAGATTCATCTTAGTATGACTTTCGACTAGTTTACATGTTGCTAAAAAGAGCGATGCTGTTTTCATCAGACGATCTATCTCACCAGAATTGTTCAGTTCGGCTTTCAATTCATCATAGGCTTGCTGCTTGAGCGTCCTGAAATGGTCCATAACTAATGGCCTAAGCTTTAATATCTCTAGAAGCACATTCGAAAGTCCTATCTTGTTAGGGTCCTCAATATCCTTGAGTTGATTAAACAGATCAACCTCCTCCTGAGTACGATTCTTTGGCTTAGGGACCTCACATACTATAATACGAGACATTAGTGCATTATCATCTCTTTGCGGCGTTTCCTGCCCGCACAGAATCACAGGAGCATATACTTTATCATTTTCAATTTCTTTCCCTGACGTGCCTTTCCTTTTTTGCCGACCATCACCATCATAAACAATCCCCTTCAATGCCTGAAACTTAGCATCGGATATATCTTTGTTATTATACTCATCCAAAACCACCGGAACATCTCTGAAAGTACTCATCAAAGTAGACATCGCAGCATCTGTACCAATATTTAGATTAAAAATGGGCACTTTCGGAGATATGAATAAAGAGCGAATGGAAATTGCTATTTGCGTTTTTCCTGAAGACATAGGCCCCATAAAGAAAGGAGCTGTAAACAAACGGTCGATACAGTGTATATTGCTACGAAATGCGCACATTATAGCAAAGAGAATACCCCATTTACCATTATCATTGATTTTATACACCTGATCCATTAAAGAGGCCCATTTTTCAAAACTACATTGTTTCTCGGCCGGAATATCTTTATAAACTAACTGGGAAATAAGCTCATATTTATCAGACTGGCGTCCGGATCCTGCGTATATGGTAGAAAATGCAGGAAGGTAATAGTTCTTCTTATTATGTGTCACGACACCAAGCTCATTGACAGGTTCAAAGCGTGGCTGTTCATCTACGACATGGAATATCCCATTTGAAAAAGCGAAAAACATATTATCTTCCCGGCGTGAAGCCCCATCGACTTGTTGATTTCCATAGGTTAGGATTTCTGAACAGGTGATAAAGTGCCGGGACATATATTCTCGTATCTTAGTCCAGTGTTTTTCTTCTCCGGATGTGAAGTTTACAGCCTCCAGTTGAATCAGTTCTTCTTCAATGGTCGCTTTCTTTAGCAGTGCCCTAGACGGAACCTCAATATAAAGTGGAGTCTTATAGTATCTCCGATTTATTTTAAGGACTCGTTTATTGGCCTCCTTATCATCCGAATAAATATGGAGTAAAGGAGTCATGAAGAAATCAGCTATTTGTTGATGCCCACCTTTCTCTTGCCGGAACATATAACATACAGGCTCTCCATCTTTGTTCAACTTTGGATAGAACCCACATTGACGATACATTTCATTGTATTCCGAATTTTCGTCTACATACCCAGGCAGTTCATTCGGATCGTAATCTTCATCATCGTCATCTGTACGTTGGGCATTGATGGCCATGCGGGACTTTCGTTTTGCCAAATAGGGCTTTAATATTTCATTAAAGTCAGTCTTACTAAGCGACAGATTATCATAGAAATATTTAGCATTAACCACTCGGACAGAATCTTCAGCATAACTGATCAGGTCAGCGCAACGTTCAATAAAAGGTGTTCTTTCTCCAAAATAAGAAGCTAGGAACAAACCATGCAGATGTACATAGTATTTTATAAATGTATAAGTTTTGTCTATTCGCTGCTCTTCCTGATCGTACCCTTCTTCATCCTCTACTACTTTCTGCTCTTGGTCTTTTGCAGCTACAGTCAATGTTATATTTGTCAAACCGGCACGATAAAGCATTGTCAATGCGGAAAGATAGTCCGATTCATCCCCATCTCTATTTATGAAAATCCCTTGGCTATCCGTTGTAAAATAGGCACACTCCCGACGTATAGCTTGGATATCTGTCGCAGATGGAACTCCATGCAAGAGAATAACAGGGGTATCTCCATACAATTTCAGAAACAAATCAAAATCCGATGTAAGTACACATGGTTCACCTTCACGACGTATCTCCTTGATTTGTTCAAGGCCATAGACACCCGATTTCATCTCCTCAATCTTTGGAATATCTTTCACATTCCGGACAACGTCACGTATCTTTCGCTCTATAATTTCTGTTGTAATCTCAAACTTAGCGGATATCTTCCTCACGTAGTTCAACCGCAAGGTTTCTGAAGAAATATAGGCAATTAAATTGCAGATCGTATTCAGTGCCTGCTCCTTAGATTCCGGATTTTCAAAGTCTTTTGCAAAAATATCTGCAAAGTAACTGGCAAAATCAGTTCTCCGATTCATCAGCCATTTCGCCGTATTTTCTTTTTCTTCAGAAGCTATATTATCAGGATCCTTTCCATAAGGTAGGAGAACACACTGTACAGTTAGTCCAGCCTTCAGGAGCAGCTCACAATTCCTAAGAGAAGCTTTTAATCCAGCATCATCAGGATCATAGACTAAAGTTATATTTTGAGTAAACCTGGATATCAACTTTACTTGTTCCGGAGTAAGTGCAGTCCCAGAGCCGGCAATCGTATTTTCGACACCTGAAGCATGCATTGATAGAACATCAAATTGCCCTTCTACCAAGTAGACATTATTCATTCTCCCAATGGCCCCACGTGCCTGTAATAGTCCAAATAGTTGCGTGCCCTTTTTAAAAACTGGAGTATCACCTGTATTATGATACTTACCTGCCTTTTCTTTAGGAACCACAAATCGACCAGAAAAACCTGTTACATTTCCGTTCAGATCAAAGAAAGGGAACATTATTCGATCACGAAAGTTATCATAAACTCTCCCCTCTGCAGCCTTCTTCAGAACATCAACCTTTGTTAGCACTTCCTCGGAATAGCCCGCTTTCAACATTTCTTGAGCAGCTAAATTACCTTCAGGAGCATAGCCGATCGCAAAATCTTTTATAACCTTATCCGTCAACCGGAATCCACGTTTATCGAGATAGTTTTGCGCCTCCGGCAGATGTTTTTGAAAAAAAATGACCGCTCCTTTCAGTGCGATCCGCATCGCTTCAAAATCTTTCGCTTTACGCACCTCCTCGTCGGTAAGCTCCCGATGTTCCAGTTCAATTCCTGCTTTCTTCGCACACCATTCAACGGCTTCAGCAAACGACATATTCTCATGTTCCTGGATAAAATTAATAACATCACCCTTATGATCGCAGACGAAGCATTTATAAGTTTGCCTATTTGGGCTAACGAACATTGAAGGATGACTGTCATTGTGAAATGGGCAAACCCCAACGAAATTTGAGCCACTTCTTCTTAAGGAAACAAACTCCGAAATGACATCAACGATGTTCAGTGCTGATTTTATCCGGTCAATTTCTTCTTTACTTACCATAATTATTCTTCATTAAACATACTTAATTGCCTAGCCTCAAATGCCTCTTGGAGTGTAAGTCCAAAATATTCGGATAGCGCAATGTATTCTTGTTGTGTAACCTGCTTGCGGCCATAATAAATATCCCAGAACCGCATCTGATTAATGTTTACTTCGCGATAAAATTCCCTCGTTGGGGAAAAATTCTCCGGATGTCGGAACTTGAGACGCAACATCTCTTGTACTAAGTTCCGCTTCACCGTCTGGCCAGCAACTATCTTTTTGCGATGCAAAAACAGTTTCACGGCCAATGGGGATCGGCCAACATATTCGGCCATCTCTTCCATTGTCTTTTTACCCACGTTTTCTCGCACATAAATTTCTTCTTCTTGCTTCCATTTCCCGTTGTTCATACGATTCTTTCCTCCATACTTGGGTAAAATCTTCATTAAACTCATATTCCGGATGCCTGTATATATAAAGACAGCAGAATTTTATAAATAACTCCTGATTATCCGACGGTACCTCCAATACATCATAATACCTGTTGATCCCCAACTTATCAAGTGATGTATTCACTAGAGCTTCAAATTTGAAGAATTCTTCCGGACCTAGAAGAGACAAATATTGATATACCCAAATCCAATTTACAATTTTATATTTTTCTAAACTATCTCTCATTACTACAGCATTTCTTTTTCTGTTTCCTTCAGCTTATTAAACTCCACAATTGTCTGTAAAGGAAGATCATATCTTCTTTGCCGGGTGTTAGATCGCAAAGAAAAGCATCGACCAACAGCATCCCATCGGAACTTCTTCTCTTCAATTATCGTTTGTCGGTTCCCGAATATGGTCACCTTCTTAGGGATCTTAACTCGTCCTTCAACTTTACGGACTTCCTGGGAGTCTTCGTATTGTATAATTTTATCAATTACATACCCACATGAGAGCATGGTTTGTTCGAAAATATCCTTTGTATGCATAACTATATTATTTTGAATAATTTGTTCTTTCTCTACATATTCCAAGATTCTCAAACCCTAGAGGGCAACCATCGCAATAAACATTGTCTCCTTTTTGATAACAGGGACGATTATGGAGAACTTCTTCTTTTAGTTTGGAAATAATATCATCATCCTGCGCTATTATTTCTTGCAAACCCTCAACAACCTTTTCATGGACTTCCTTTTTTATTAAGGAATTATATTCATCCTCTGATAATATAAACATCATACTTTAGTTCCTTTCTCTTTTTGTTTTGAGGGAAACCGAAGCTTCCCTCGATTAATGTTAAGCACTAAGTAATTCAAGACGCTTGCCAAGAAATACTGAATACCCTTTCATCACGTCATACTGTTCAACCATCAAACTCTGCATTTCAGAATTCAATGAATGAAACTTCTCGGACTTTACGAAATCACCTAGTTTTCTGGCACGTTCGTCCAGTTCTGTCTTTTCGTCTACAATTCTTTGAATGAATGGTTTCATATATTTAGAGGGTTTTATAAAGCCGCCCAAAGCTATAATAAGTATTTTCCTTATAAGGGTATAAGCAAATTATTTACTTTATTGCATATAAAAAAAGGATCAATTACCTTTGTCTAAATTTTAAAAACATATTAAAATGGAGACTTACAAAATTTCTTATGTAATTGATGGGGTAACTTACTTTTTTATTGGAAATTTTCAGATTCCTAAAAATGATCCTAAGAACACCTATGTTTTTTTGAGTGCGATTGATAATGACAAAGAAAGAAGATTGTTGGATGGAAAAGTAACAGAATGGAACTGTGAACTATTGCAACCTGAATCTCATTCATAACTATCTTATTATACGTTAATTAAAAAGCTCCACCATCACAAGCAAATAAAATAGAGTCCACGACTCTGTTTCCATCCATTAACCCGTTTTCTTTTTCACATGAGGGATTTTCTTTACTTCCTTTCAGGATATTCAAATTGCCGTCAGCAAAGAGGATTAATGATTTTGGTTTCTTCCGGATTAATACCTTCAGTTCCTTAATCCATTCCTCTTCTTTCTTTGTTAGTTTGATTACTTCCACATCGGTTTTTAGTTAGTTATGTGTACCCATATCAATATCTGAATTTTGTAAAATGAATAATTGCCATAGGTTGGTTCAGATCGTAACCATTGAACCATTCAATCCAATTATCAAGCGATAATCCATCATTATTGGCAAGTTGCTCTGTGAATGGTATAGTTCTATTCTCAATTTTAAAACGTGACAACGCCCCGCAAAACACTAATTTCTGTATGCCTATGCCGGTCGCAGATGTCAATTTTGCAACTTCAATCTGTGGGCTGCGGTAAGGCTTTCCAGTCCACTGTCGGACGGAAAGAACAGCTTGCCCAGCTTGAACCTCTCCGATACGTTTCTCCCATATTGGGTAATTGGTTCGTATGGTGTGAAGTTTCGGACGTAAACAGGCTCTTATACAACTGTTGCATCGAGAGATTTCTTTCACCGATAAATCCTGTTTCACTTCACAATCAGGGCAGCATTGCCCTAATAGGAACTCATATTTGAAATTCGTCTCGTTCCCCGATTGATTGTGTCCTACCGGGAAAAACTGTGAGAGTGTAATTACATAAGTTTTCATTTCTATTTATCTTATATTGAATTAATCTATAAACCCTTTCTCAAAGTATTCAGCATCATCTGCACCCGAATCAACTATACAATTATGTAAATCATAACTTGGAATCGGGGATTCCCAATCTTTTCCAGAATGTCCACTTCCGTCATATTGTGCGGATGGTGCAGCATGTTTCATCGCGCTTGTCTTATATGCGCTTATTGCTCCACCTTTGCCATAAAAGGAAAGCCCAGCTTTACGAGCTGTTTTGAACGCTTTTTCAATCTCTTTACAAGCTTGTATTTGCTTATCTGTTAATTCATATTGCTTTAATTTAGCCATAATGTTCCTTTCTTTTTTGTTATGCGTTATTTGGTATGATAAATTCTACATTGTCTTGGCTCATGTATTCGGAGAAAGAAGCTTGTGAACATACTTTTGAGAAGTCATTATAACATCGTCCACGTACAGAGAAATAATATCTCTTGTCTTCAAGTACTCTTCCCCTACAAACTTCTCCGTCAAAGAAACACACTATCTCATTACCATTATCCAGCAACTTTCTAAGAAGCCGATAATTCTTACTCAATTTATACGGTTTATTCATTTCTTATTGATTTATACAAAATCCTGTAATTGTAGCTTGAGTTGCTGTTTAGATTGAAAAATACGACTTTTTACAGTTCCTATGGGCAAATTCAATTTTTCTGCAATTTCACGATATTTAAAACCGGAAAGATGCAAGATGAAGGATTCTTTTTGGATACTAGGTAGCAATTCCAAAACTTGCAGTATTTCCGTCGTATCAGAAGAACTATCTACTGCTGAATCATAAGATTGCAACATAGGATTAGACACAGTATCATAATAGGCTCTTTCACGCATCGTCCTTCTATATTGATTTGCAAATAAGTTACGCATAATTGTATGGCACCAAGCAGAGAAATTGGTATTAGGAGTAAATAACTCCTCGTTATCCAATATCGCAAGAGAGGTTTCCTGAAGCAAATCACGAGCTGCATCAGCATTAGTGGTCAATCGATAAGCAAATTGATATAATTTCTCTTGTATTGCAAGCAAGTTGTTCGTAAAACATGGCGTATTCATTATTCAAAACCTCCTTCCAATGGGCCAAACACTTCATTAAATACACCGTCCATTAAGGGTTCAAATGTGTCCTGGAATGTATCCGGATACACAAATAGGACATCAACTAGCCCACCCTTATTTTCACCTACGCAAATCTCTATTGGGAGATTATTTTCATGCACAGTCTCCACGATACCGTTAAGAAGTTTAGGACTTAGCAATCGCTTTGTTTTCATAATTGTTCATTTTTTTATGTTCGTCAAATAATAATTCACCATCTGCCCGAGTGTTTTTAAACACAACTTAGCCTTTATATTTTCCCGATGCCGATTTACTGTAGCTGTTGAGATAGATAATTCATTCGCTATATCAGTAGCTTGTAACCCTTCAGCAATTAAGGCTAAGATTTCAAGCTCTCGGGCGGATAACTTTGAATCTAACAAAGGTTTACAAACAACTCCCTCATCTTGACATTCACCTCGAAGAGGGCAACGCACTTCTTCAAACTGAAAAGATCCATTCCGATCAATATCATAATTCTGTTGATCATACTCACCAAAATTACACCGAGCAAACCGATGAACTATTTTATATTCAAAATGCAGACGATTTTTTTCACTTTTAGAATAAAGTTCACTCAACCTTTTAAAAGCAACTGGATACCTATCCCTGATAGCGATAAAAAAAGACAAAATCAAATCACGATCCGATTCTTCCAATTTACGCACAGCTTGATTACATTCCTTTACCATGACTTCACCGTCAGGAGTAGAATAAAACTCAATATTACATAAGATCATGCTTCACCTCCTTTCTCTTCAGGTGGAAAAAGTTCCTCCAGTTCTATTCCAAGAAACTCGGCAATCAATTTCTGCTTAACTAAAGGTGGGCGAGCTTTACCTGCTATCCACCGGTACACAGATGTAGTAGTTGAGCTTGTCAAATTAGCAATCTGTTTTATTGTATCAGTTTGCTGATTCGGAAGACTTTGCATATACTTACTAAATACCATAATTGATAAAATTTTTAATTTATACTAATGTTATTACAAGATGTTTTATTAACTTCGTAGTGTTGTTTTTGTAACACGAAGCAAACATAGAGCATTTATCTGTAAAAAGCAAATAATTTACAGAGCATTTTTCTATGTAATTAAAAATAATTTAACAAACATACGCTATATGACTGTAAAAGAAAGACTTATAGACTTCATCAAATATAAAGGTTTAAGCCAAAGTAGGTTTGAATCTCAGGTAGGTCTGTCGAATGGATATGTAAATAACATAAGAAAATCCATAAGCCCTGAAAAATTACAGAGCATTACTCTAAATTTTCCAGATCTTAATACAGAGTGGCTTCTTACTGGAAGAGGAGAGAAAACAAAAGAAATACAACCTTCTAATAATACTCTGCCAAATGGAGTTTTCATTCCACAAGATACGTATGACATCATAAAACAGCAGGCAGAAACTATCTGCTCGCAGCAGCGTCTTATTGAGGAGCTGCAATCTGAAAGGAAAAAAATGCATGTCCATCAGGTAGGCAATGCCAAATGTGCAGATGCAAGCGGATCGGATTTGGAAAAATAGAATATATAATCATTAAATACTAATATTATGGCAAAAAAAAACGTTACGGTATATATGGTTGAATATACAGGAGTGAATTCTTTTAAAGATATACTTCTAAATTCACATTTTCATGAGCCTTTCCAAATTAATCAATACAAAACATCGGAGCTAAAATTTGTTCAAGAGAACAATAATGGAACGATTACAGGATTATTCGTAACAACTCAAAAGATAGGCATTCCCCCTGCTCATAAACCAGGAGAAGAAGATGACTATACTGCTATCCCTTTAGACGAAGGACAAGGGCTAGCATATCCCAATACCATATTATATGACATACAGACAAATACAATGTATATTGAATCGAATCGCGTAGGATTAAACGAAAACAGAATATGTGATTATTTTATTGGTTTAGCCGAAGGTGTGATTAACAATTTTTCAATGTCATTAGCTGCAGTCCTAAAATCAGAGGCATATGACAGAGTTAACAATATGGTGTTAATAGATTCAATGGAATGTAGAGTAGCTAACCCCTTACAATTGATTAGAAATAATATTGAAAGGGGAGCTATTAAAAACTTTAAAGCATTAGCAAGTGATTTAAATGCTACTAAAACAATTTCAGTAATGGTAAAAGCTGAAGAAGTTGAAGGAGGAATAACCAAAAGAGAAGTACTTAAATTCATAAACATTTTCAGCCACATGAATGTAGGAGCATCATTTGATCGAAAGAATAAATTAATTATTAAAGGCAGAAAGGCTACTGCTAATACCAATGAAGGAGAACTAGTAGAAGAAGATGTGAATTTCTTTTTAGATAAAATTCGAGGAACCTTTATCCTTGAGGAGCCGAATGTCGCATCACATTTACAACCAACTGATAGAAAAAGAGGAATAACCTCTGTATATGAACAATATCATAATGAAGTAGCCAACATTGTAGGACAAAATTTAAATTAATGCATAAAAAAGGTCTAGAAAACGAAAACTTAAAAATACTGAGTAAATAGTTGAATAAACCCAAACTGCAACAAAATAGTCATAGTAGAATATAGTAGCATCTAATTTATATGACAACAAGAAAATGGAACTCAATATAACAGAATAAAATATCCACCGTACAGCAACTTTATTGTATGCAACAAGCTCTGGAAATCGTTTAGACTGTTTAATTGCCTTAACCGGAACAGATTCAGAGTTATAAATTGTACTGAAAGATGTTAACAGAAAGCCAAATACTATACTTAAAGCTGTCAAAATCGCAGTTAAAAAAGTTGCATCAAAAAGAGAGTTATATATTAGCCTAACAAGTTTATAGTCCTGACATACATATAGTATAACACAAATTACTAATGTACACAAAAATGGATATAATCTTTCCCAAAATAGACCTAAATTTTTCATTGTATTGGCAAATATATTACTCTTGTAGGGACAAATATAAATTTTATAAATGTTTAAAGCAATTGAATATAAGAATTATTTTGAAATAAAAACAGATAGATATCTATAATGACAATAAAATATATAATCATTAAATAGCAATTTACATGAAAAAAGAAAGAATTAGTATTATCAGTAAAATTAACCTCTTCAGTGCCGATGGTTAGCAGAAAGGAAAGATGCTTGTCAAGCTACATTAGATATAGCAAAATTTCGTTCAGAATCAAAATACAACTCTGAATTTGTGACCCAAAATCAACAATTGACAGAAATATTAGTACAAATAGTAATAAATGAATTCTATGCAAAAACATTATCAAAATCCTAATAAAAGAACGATAAATAATCATCTCAATATACTGGGACGAAATCGGGACAGAAGCATAGAATATCATCGCTTTTACATTTCACAATTAATTAATAATCAGCCATTCTTGCGAATGAGCAAAAACGTATTAATTCGCCTCATTCCGACAAAATAAAGGGTAGCTTTCTGGAGTACAGTAAGTTGCCCTTTATTTCTATTCAGTCACTTGAACAAATTCAGGACGGATATGTAATAAAACACAACCTATTATATCATGAAAAACAGGATTTATCTCTTTACAGTAGCAGTAGCTTCTTTTATGTGCATCAGCTGCACAAAAACTCAAACTACCCTTTCCGAGAATGAAAAGACAGTCAATCCTCCCATCATGGGATGGAGTTCATGGAATGCATTTCGCGTAGACATCAGCGAAGACATCATCAAGCATCAAGCCGACCTGATGGTGAAAAAAGGTCTGAAAGATGCCGGATATCATTATGTCAATGTTGATGACGGCTATTTCGGAAAGCGCGATGATAACGGAATTATGCATACCCACGAACAACGTTTCCCGAATGGGATGAAACCAATTGCGGATTACGTTCACGGCCTGGGAATGAAAGCCGGTCTCTATACCGATGCGGGCAACAATACATGTGGCTCCATGTGGGACAATGATGCAGCAGGCGTAGGAGCTGGTATCTATGGACACGAACCGCAAGACGCCCAATTATACTTTGGCGACTGGGGTTTCGACTTTATCAAAATTGATTACTGCGGAGGAGATGCGCTGGGACTTAATGAAAAGGAACGCTACACTTCCATCCGGAACAGTATAGACAAAGTAAACAAAGATGTTTCCATCAATATTTGCCGATGGGCCTTCCCGGGCACTTGGGCTAAAGATGCAGCAACTTCCTGGCGTATCAGTGGAGATATTAATGCACATTGGGGATCATTAAGATATGTAGTCGGAAAGAATCTCTACCTGTCGGCTTATGCCGGAAACGGACATTATAATGACATGGATATGATGGTCATCGGATTCCGCAACGACAGTAAAGTAGGTGGACAAGGTCTTACTCCGACAGAAGAAGAAGCTCATTTCGGTTTGTGGTGTATCATGAGCTCTCCTTTGCTTATCGGATGCAATCTGGAAAACATGCCGGATTCTTCGCTCGAACTGCTGACAAATAAAGAACTGATCGCCCTCAACCAAGATCCGCTGGGCTTACAGGCTTATGTAGCTCAACATGAAAATGAAGGTTATGTACTCGTAAAAGATATTGAACAGAAACGTGGGAATGTACGTGCAGTAGCTCTTTACAATCCTTCCGATACCATCTGTAGTTTTTCCGTGCCGTTCTCTTCACTGGAATTTGGAGGAAACGTAAAAGTACGTGATCTGGTAAAACATAGCGATTTAGGAAACTTCTCCGGTACCTTCGAACAAACGCTTCCTGCACACAGTGCCATGTTCCTCCGCATAGAAGGCGAAACACGTCTGGAACCGACCCTCTACGAAGCGGAATGGGCTTACCTACCTCTTTTCAATGACCTTGGCAAAAATCCTAAAGGTATTATTTATGCCCATGATAAGGAAGCCTCCGGCAAAATGAAAGTAGGTTTCCTTGGCGGACAACCTGAAAACTATGCCGAATGGCGGGAAGTATATAGCGAAAATGGCGGACGCTATGATATGACCATCCATTATTTATATGGCAAAGGACGACAAATAGAACTGGACGTAAACGGTATCATTACCAAAATCGACTCTCTGGGAGAGGATAATGGTCATAACCAAATCACAGTTCCCGTTGAATTAAAAGCCGGATACAACACTATTCGCATGGGTAATAGTTATAACTGGGCACCGGACATCGACTGCTTCACTCTGAAGAAAGCGCTGTAATTTGACTATATAACCTCATATATTAAAAGGAGTAATAACGGAATAAATATGCCTCAGGCATTTTAAAATCCATTATTGCTCCTTTTTAGTTTAGATACTGTCTAGTAATTCGTATCATATTTTATCTCTTCATACCTATTCCTGTTTATTCCGGTGTTATCGTAATTTCCGCTTTCTCTCTTACATTCACCTGCAAACGTGCATCTTCTGTCAGAGGTGTCCAGACCACCCGCTTACATTCTCCTTTCTGCAGATCATTAGAGTGCTGATTGCTGCCACTCAGATATTCCGTCCCCACTTCTGTATTCTCAAATGTCCATCTCCATACACCATCCAAATTCAGATAGAAGTTTTCAATTTTACTATCCTTTGCATGAAAGTCCAGCCCATTTCCCTGAATATCACACGAACCAAGTCGACAAGAATCCAATGATATGTTATAACGATTACCACGGACAAACAATGAATCTGTTTCAATACCTATCAGATTCAATTTCAAACCTTCTTCACCGGTAACTATACCGGTCAGTGAATCCACAGCCAAACTCACATCAAAACCACTCACAAAGATATAATCTCTGTCCCGATACTTTTCCGGAATATTGTTCACATTAAGATCTAACTTCATAAACAAAGTATCATTCTTTTGGGTAACATTCAAATAGTCTCCTTTCGGATATGAAACCTGTTCTTTCCCTGACGAAGCAGCAGTAGATCCTATTTTCATTTCGCCGCTAATAAACACACGTCTCGCTTCAGATACTCCATCCTGGCTGGTAAACACCTTTATAACATGTACGCCATTCAAATCCATTTTCACCTGTTCATTACCCAAAAAGGCTCCATCTTCCTGGTAAGGCTTCCCCGACATAAATATGAAAATAATAGTTGCCACAATTACAATCAATCCGGAAACGAGAAGGCCTATAAATATATAAGTAGTACGTTTCATAATATTTCGTCTTTATTCTATTTCTGCTTTTTTATAAACTCATGATACATTGTCTCTATTTCTTTTATCGGTATATCAAGCGTATACAGCTGACGAAAGAAATAGTCCAATTCTTCTTTCAGAAAGGTATCCTTACGGAGAGAATGAATCAGCTCTTTTGCTCCTGAAGCTACAAAATACCCTATGCCACGTTTATTATAAATAACATTTTGTACCTGAAGATAGTCAAAGGAACGCATCACCGTATTAGCATTCACCTCCACAATGGCAGCATACTCTCTGACAGAAGGGATCCGCTCCTCTTCCGGATATTGCCCCAGCAATATCTCATCACAGATTCTATCTGCAATCTGTAAATAAATAGCTTTACTTTCTTTAAAATTCATAGACTAAGGTATTACATTCTATTAATAATTTCAGACTCCTTAAAGCGGAAATAAGCCAGTACCCAATTCACCAACGCAAAAAAGATGCCGGCAACAATTACAATCCACAGAGTGGTTTCTTTCGACTCCAGCACACCTCCTGAATAATACCTGCCGCTTTCCAACAGCACTTTGCTTACCAAAGCACCGACAGCAAAATATACCATACCAATAATGGTTCCCGACGCAAATGTTTTCAGGAAAGAATTTTTAGGCCAAATCGAACTGCCCAGTACGAATAAGGATTGAACAAAGAAATAACCTGATATCAGCGCTCCAAATTCCAAGCCTCGCCTGCATAAAGTATAATATTTTTCATCACCAACCAAATGCGACAAGTCGACAGGAGCAATAAAATCCTTCTCCGGATAAGCCAAAGAATAAATAGTAAAACGTGTATAATCCGCCAACTTATAACATATCAGGAAAACAACCAGATACACAACTGTAAATACAAACCATCTGGAGAAAAACTTCTCAAAAGGAGTTGCCGGAATCATTAACATGGAAGTACGGCTCGTTTTCGTTTTCATCTTTTCCATTGTAAACGAAGCACTCAAACAGCCGAATCCCCACAGAGCCCAGATAAAAGTGACAAGAAGAAATATCCACGCCGGATCTTCCTGATAATTATAAGTACCTCTATACCTAAAATATCCATTCCAAACCATTACCACTGCCATCACTCCATACATCAACACCATACGAAGCACATTCGATTTCCAATTCTCCACCATCTCCTTACGGCAAAGATTCATAAAACGAGGCAAACTGAAAAAAGTATCTTTTATCATCGTCTTTTATTTTTGAGTGTGAAACAATCGGGCTATCTCTTCAGGAGTAGCCAGTGTAGCATTAAAAAGAAGTTCCAGGTTTAGTTCCGACTCGTCCTGCTTTTCATTAGGAAGGATCAGGTAGTTACCCTGAATAGTAGGAATTGCAAAAAGCGCACTTTTGACCAATTCCCGATCATCACTCTCCACAAAGAAAAGTTTGTCGCAAATATTACTTGTCGATTCATCGAGCAACACACGACTGTCATCCATTATCAACACATGATCGAGCACTTTGTCGATGTCACGAACCTGATGTGTGGAAATCACAATCGTCTTATCATCCGACATACCCGATGCTATAAACTTGCGGAACTGACTTTTGCCTGGAATATCCAGCCCGTTGGTCGGTTCATCCATCAACAAAAGAGAGGTATTCGTAGCAAGCGCAAAACTCATGAACACTTTCTTTTTCTGCCCCATAGAAAGCGATCCGAGATCAATATCTATATCCATCTCAAAATAATGGAGATATTTAATCATCTCTTCCTTACTGAAACGAGGATAAAAAGGACTGTTTAACTCAATATAGCTGACCAAAGAAACCGAAGGCAACTCAAATTCTTCGGGAACTAAAAACATATCCTGCAAAGTAACCGGCAACCGACGGCGTACATCTGTATCGTGAAACATCACTTTGCCGTTTTTAGGAGTCAACAAGCCGGACATCAGATAGAGAAGAGTAGATTTTCCCGCACCATTCTTTCCCAACAGTCCATATACCCTGCCGGATTCGAACGAAAGCGAAAAATCACGTAGTACCGCACGCTTCGATTTACGATAAGTAAATGAAAGATTTTCTACTGTAATCATAGTATTTCTGTTTAATGAATAATGATCTTTATGTGTATTAGTGCAATAGTACACCACAAAAGTAGATAATCTTTTGAATATTCCAATAGAAAAGGAGAAAAAAGTGCAAAAAAAGGAGGAGCTAAGATCACTCTCCACTCCTCCTGTCACGACAAACAACTAAAATTATTCACTATTTGATGCCGTCCAATGCCCTTTTAGCAGTAGCATTAGCGGGGTCTATAGCCAGAATTTTACTCCAGTATTCTATGGATTTATCTTTGTTAGCCTTTGCTTCGGCTTTCAATGCCGGATTTTCGATAGCTAACAAATAGTAATATCCAAGATAACTGTAGCATTCAACCAAAGCTGAATTGTAATGAGGATCGTTTTTGCTTTCCAATAAAGCGGCCACTTCCTCATAGAAAGGTTTCGCAAGTCCTTGAGTTGTTTCAGGGTCAAGTGCAGAATTGGCACGTGCTCTCCAGAAGTTACCCAAATAGCTGTCCGGCGCTGCTTCCGCAATTGCATGGAAAGTAGAATCGGCGGACATTAACGCCTGCTTACGTTCTTCAACAGTGATTGCTAATGAATCAGGTTGCGTACCAGCACCGTAATAAAGTCTACCAAACTGGAACTGTAAGTCCGGAGTCTGTTTTTCCTTATCAAGAGATGCATAATATTTCTGGTAAGCACTGATTGCTTTTTTATAATC
>ERZ825670.444-NODE-444-length-56561-cov-6.148285_pt1 | contig 56561 bp, 74 predicted proteins | sample MGYA00519929_ERZ825670 | MGnify/ENA primary metagenome ERZ825670 (study PRJEB31778, sample SAMEA3449207) | human gut metagenome | biome: human gut; feature: human-associated habitat; material: faeces | place: United Kingdom | collected 2010/2012 ...
CTTCATAGTCCTTAATTGGCTTTTCTTCGATTATTTTTAAGCGTTCATTCATTTTGTTTTGTTCTTCTCTAATATGTTTTATTTCTGTTGCTATTTCTTTAACAGCAATTGTTAATTCTCTATTTTCTTTTACTTCTGTTTCTATTTCATTTATTCTTTTTGTATTTGACTTTTCTCGTTCTTCTAAGTGTGCTACTTTTTCAATTAATTCTGTATCTTGCATCTTTACACCTCCTAATCAACATAATAATTTATATAAAATGCAATTTGCCCTTTTTCAAAAGTCTTTTCCGCATCCCAATTAAATAAAAAGACTTCTCCTTTAGTATTAATTTCACAATAAACTGTACTATAGCTTCTCGAATATGGATTAAATCTAATTTGATAAGCTGGTTTGTATTTGTCTGGTAATGTTCCAATTATATTAGTCGCAAATGCTTTTAATGTTACATTTTTTTCTGATACTGCCCTTATAAATACTTGCTTTCCTATCATCTTATAATAACATCCATAATCTTCATTTAAATTTTCCCAATCTTCATCCTCTGCCTTTTCATACCCCTCAGGCACTACATCTCCATCAAAGTCTATGACTGAACCAGCTGGTATGCTATCATTTGCTTTTATTACTAATTCTTTTAATTCTCCGTTTGAGTTTCTTACTTTCATAACTTCCTCCTAATCTGTTGTTTTTGTATATTCCAGTATAATATATAATTTCCATCCACCAGTAGTTTGCCAATCTCCTATGTCCATTCTTAATACTTGTTCATTTTTATTCAGATAAAGTTGTTTATAATTATGGCTTGTGTTTTCAGAATGAACAGAGCCTAATGCATACAAACTTCCTGTTGATGGGTTATATATTGAACCACTATATCTTGTAATAAAATCAATATTTGAATTAGTATCTAATTGATATTGAGTAGTTCCTGCTACTGTATCAATATGATATACTTTTCGATAAATTGTTTTTCCATCAATCCAAGTACCAATAGCTTGCTCTTTTGTCGAATATATATCTTTTGTCATTTCTTCTGTTAATCTCAAACTTGGTGCATTACTTGTTTTATCTTCTACATTTTCTGTATCTACTATTTTTCCTGAAATCGGTATTGTTGTGTTTTTCTTTTTTATTTTCATAACTTCCTCCTACAATTTGCATAATCCTACTACTTTATAAACTGTATTATCATAAAATGTTCCAGCTAGTCCTTCGTTAAACCAATGTATATTTATTCCATAGCCATAATTTTGTGTATTTAATTTATTGTTTACAACACAAGAACCTTTTTGATGTACAACTAATATTGCAGCATAATTTGAAACAGATTTTGATAATATAACAGCATTACCTGCTGAACCTGCAACAACTCCTGTTGAGTCCGAATATAATACTTCTGAATAACCTACACTTGACCTATTAATTAAAGTATTTATTTGCTCTTTGTTGTAAAGTTCTTCATACACTCCATTTGAGTTTCTGACAAATAACTTTTGTTCTATATAATGTTCATATGGTGCTGCTTTTGAACCTGGTTCTATTTGTAAATTACTTATTTCATAATTATAAGTAGTTCCTTTAACAATACCCTCTAATATAAATGTAACAAGATTTACATCATCATTAGGAGTAAATGTAATTTTATTATTTGATGTTTTTACAGTTGCGATGATTGTAGTACCTTTCTTTAATTCTAATTTTAAAGTACTGCCAGCATTATTTCCATATAATGTATATGTTTTGCCTTTTTTTAAATCAATACCTATACTTCCACCATAAGCATAAGTGTCTTCTGCTGTACCTGATATTTTTATTCCTGTATCAGTTGGTGTAAATGTAATTCCATATGTTGTTCTGGATTTTACTTTAGAAATATCTAAGTAGTTCTTCCCTTTTCTAAACCACACCTTTTCACCAGTTGTCGGTTCTTCTGCTCCTACATATACCTCAGCTTTGCCTAGTGTTGAGCCTTCTACAAAGTCGTCTTCTTCTACTATTATCTTTGCTGAATTTGGTGCTTCTGCTGGGTTACCTATATAGACTTCGTTGCCTTCTACCGCTTCTAGTTTTGCATCTATTTCATCTTTTTTATAATAGCTACTTAAATCTACTTCTGTTGTTCCTATATGCTCCCAACCATTATTGATATAAATAAATTCATCATATACATCATTTTGTTCTGTTTTTGTTTTTGGTACAAAATATATTGTATGTTCATCTATATTATCATTTGGTAATTCTTCTACTACTAATACACTAAATTGATTTACTTGGTCTAGTATGTTTGATTTTATTTCTTGTATTTCCTCTTCTGTGAAATAGTCAATGCCTTTAACTGGCTTAATACCTGGTTCTCCTTGCTCTCCTTTGTCCCCTTTAGGTAAAACTAAATTTAATATTTGATTTGGGCTTTCTCCTTCTAATGTTGCACTTGCTTTTTCTCCAGTTTCTACTGTTCCTATTTTTATATTATTAGTTTCGCCCTTATCGCCTTTATCACCTTTTTCACCCTGTTCTCCTTTTATTAATGGAATATTGGTTATTCCCTCTATATGTATTGATTCAATTTCATTATTTTCTAAATCTCCTATTGTTACCATTATTCATCCTCCTTAAAAGTAATTTCATCAGTTAATGTAATACTTCCAAATCCTAATGTTTTAACATATTTTTCTGACTTAAATTCTATATCATATTGATATGTACCATATGCTAAATTACTTGTGTCATCAGATTCTAATGTAAAATAGAAATATCCATCTTCGTAATTTATTCCATTTTCAGGAAATTCTTTTTTTATTAATACTTTTTTACTATTGCTGTTTTGTTTAACTGTAAAATACACATTATCGCTTAATGTCGGAATAATAGGATTATCATATCCATCTTTTATTTGAAATTTAATTACTTGTGTATCGCCTCTTGTAAATTCTAAATCCATATTTTTCTCCTTTCTATTGTAAATAACCATATATATTTATTGCAGCCCAAACAAAACCAGTTTGAGCAAAACAATCCTTTGCAACAGAAGGTATTGAGTTTGTTGTAGCTATTTTAATTCTGCAATTTTTCTTTATCTTACTAGCAATATTTTTTGAAACTACCTCTGTAACTTTTAAATTGCTCGAACTTGGAACTTCTGCTGTAAAACTATTATTTGAACTATTAAAACAATCTAAAATTTCATTATATGTGATTCCTCCAAATTCTGATTTATATTCACTTTGTTCTTCACCTTGAACATAAACATTATTTGAAATTTCTGCTATATAGCATTTAACATTTCTAGCATATCCATAAACTGTAGAGCCACTTTTCATACTTGTTTTTGTTGGAATGTGCCTTAATTTTAAATATGCAGACGTTATTGTAAAATTACTTGGTACAGATATATCAATATACAAACTATATTTATCTGCACTAGAAACATAGCCAGGTATAAAACCTAACCACCAATATTCCCCAGCACTTTTAGAATCTCCATTAACTTCTGAAATTCCCTTAGCTAAAAATTGTAAATTTGATAAAACACCACCGTTTCCAATTAGCTTAGTTCCATTAGAAAGTATCAAGCCATCTTTACTAATAGTAACTAACTCTTTTCTATTTGCATCCAATACTTGTAAAAAACCATTTGTATTATTTTCTCCTCCTAATTTCAAAGAGCCACCTTTAATTCTGTCAGCATTTAAATAACCTGCTCTTATAAAATTAGCATTTATAATACCATCTAATCCAATAATTGTTTGATATTGTCCATCTATTCCATTACTTGAAATATCTAGTGCATTTTTCCCAATTCTTAATACTGTTTTTGCTTCTTCTAAAACATTTGTATCAGCAATATACATAATTCCATCTTTTTTTACAACATAGCCACTATTTTGTTTTATTACTTCTTCAACTATTTTTTGTATGTTTTCCCACATAGAATCTAATTTATATTTTTTTATTAATTGCTCTATAGTCTGTGGCATCATACTATCTTGTCTACTTGTTTTTTGTGGTTTTATATCAAAATCCATCTTTTCCTCCAATATTAAAAGCACCTACATTTCTGTAAGTGCTTTATGTTATTCTTATTTTTTATCTTTAAAACAACTTTATATTTTCTTGGTAAAAAAACAATAAGGTTAAAAATATTAATATATAATTTGTTATAATTGTATAATTATCAAAATGTTCATCTGATATGTTTTCTTTTGTTATGACATGCAGAACAGCCATAATTACAATAGAAGCAACTGTCCATATTGCAGTAGGAATTATAGCTAACATCAATCTTACTACTACATATTCAAGAAATTCCAACATAAAAATCACCCTCTTTATTTTTTTATCTATTATACATCTCATCCAATTTTATTAGCATTTCTTGACTTTCAGGTATATATTTATTATTTAACTTTATTTTAAAATCATTTCCAGATTTATTCAAAATTACAAAGTATTCTCTTTTTGCTGTCAATTCTATACCCTTTATATTTTTTAGATTTGTATAATTTAGTGAATATATTATTTTAGCATTCTTTAATATTTTTTCTGTTTTTTCTTCATTTTCTCTTGAAAACAAATATAGTGTTATTATAACAGAACCTATAGTAAAAATCAAACTTAAAAATCCATATTTATCAAAAGATAATATTCTATTTACTCCTATAAATATAGCAACAAATAAAATAATAAACCAAACTCTAACAATAATAAATTTAAATTTATTCATAATATTACTCCTTTTATTTAGATTTTATCATGATTTTTTTGCATAATTTGTCGTATTATGTCAAAAAAGTAATATTATTTTACATATTTGTAAATAGGTATCATTGATTTTGTTTGTATTTTTCCGCTTTTATCTATTTTGAAACCTATATTTTTCAATATTTCTGTTCTTTCACTATAGTTTAGATTTTTACTACTATTTACAAAATTCACTATATCATTATCATAAGTATTTATATCTTCTATTTTACAAATAATCTTCTTATAATCTTGTGACAGTTCTTCATCAGAGATAGAATTTAGATAATTATATACTTTTTGCTTTTTGCTTCCTGATATTGTTTCTCCATCTGTGTCTTTATCGTTTTCAAATGTTTGTGTTTTATATTTTAAATATTGATTAATTGGTAATCCTAACTTATCTACCAAAATTGTTTTTTTATCTTTACTATTAATGTAATTCTTATAAATACTTTCTTTTTCATCTTTACTATAATTAGAATCAACTAATATTTGTATTTTGTCTTTATCTTTTAATTGTTCATTATCTTTAAGTTCACCTTTATCGCCTTTTTCTTGTTTTAATTTACCCGTTTGATATTTAAAATCACTATAACTTTTTAAAGAAATATTAGAATTTTTATTTTTTTCTTTCTCTTCATCTGACAATTCATTCCAATCCCCTTTTATATCTTTATAGTATTGACTGTTATCTATTGTTGCATATCTATCATTCTTATCTAATTTTTCAAAATTAGATAATTTGTTTTCTACTATATCATTTATTTTTTTTTGTATATTTCTTACTTTTTCTTTTTTGTCTTTATCTGATATATTTGAGTTCTGAATTTCTCTTTTTTGTTTATACAAATCTGACATTTCTGTTGATTCATTTGTAAAATATTTATATTTTATTTTATCTTCATCTGTAGCATTTAAACTATTTTTGGTCTTTTCTAGTTCTTCTGTTTTACTATAATATTCACTCACATTTTTATTTTTCATAACTGAATCTGTGGTAAACTTGTCTTCTAAAATATTATTTTCTGCTTGTGGTGTCATCATTGGTAAAATCATATCACCTATACCACCTGAATATTGATCTAGTACATAATTAATTTTTTTAGGACTTATTTTTAAATTTTTACCTAAAAATTTACTCAATTCATCTGTACTCTCATCGTATTGTTCCGCAACAGGTAGATTTTGTAATCTTGTATTCACAATGTCACCACCAAACCATGATTTATTATCAATAGTTTGTTTTATTGGTGCAATAATATTGTCTGTTATAGGATTATTGGGAGCTAATTGATTTATGGTTGTATCAACTAATGATTTCCAATCAACTTCTTTGCCTTCTATTGTTTCTAATGTTCTTCTTGCTACTCCTCCTATAACACTTGATACTCTTCCCTTTGGAATCCTAAAGAATTTTCCATCACCCAACTTAAATAAAAAATAATTATCCTTAGTATAATCAGGTAAATCCTCATAGTCATCATCATCGCCTAACAACAATCCATTTATTATAGCAGGTGTTATTTGATATGCAGTTGCTTTTAATATCAAATTAGCATACCCCTTCCATCCATTCTTGCCTGATACATTTCTATATACTTTATCAAGTCCTTGAACAGATGCATTTAAAAAGTTAGCACCATATTTATTAATAGCTTTTGTTATGTCTCCTCCTCTTTTAAAGTTTGTTGTAATATCTGCTGCATTATATAGTGCTTCATCTATACTTCCTTTATGTTCAATTGTTGAAATATATTCAGCAAGTCTGGGTGCTTGTTCTAAAACTTCATTTACATCTTTTATTTTATTCACAAATTTTTTAACTGGATTTTTGGTTTTTGCTGGAAGTATTCCTTTATTATAATCGAAATACGTATTCGCAGTTCCTCCATTATTTTTATAGCTTTGATACCAGCTACCATCTGTTGCAATATTATATAATGCCTTTGTCCAATTTTTAACAAATGTTGCACCATTATATTTAGAATTAAATAAAGCATCTTGAAAATCTTTAATAGGATTATTCATTGCAAATCCAACACTATAAGTAGTCAATAATTCTCTCTGTGCTTTTGACATTTTTTCTATTGGAGTTAATATAGCTTTTGCAACTTTACTATTATTAATTTTATTTTGTAGAGTATCTTTAGAAAAAGCACTATATAATTCATCACTTATTTTAAATTGTGTCATCTCACCATCTTTAAAAATAGTAAATGTATTTTTTCCTTTTCCTTCACTATCAATTACATTACCAGCTATTGTTTGCATTGCCACTGCATCAAAATCAATTCCAGAAGTAATAGTTGAATCCTTCCCTAATGTTTTATATAATTCAATTCCGAGATTATTTATCCTTATTGCTTTTTTTATAGCCATTGTTTGCTCTGCCATGCTTTCCTTTACTGATAGTATATCTAAATTACTTTCAGTTGCTTTTTTTAATACATTTCCACCTACTCTGTCATCTTCATATTGTGATATATTATCTGTAATATCTCTAAAAGTTGGCACATAATCTCCATACATTTTTTTTAGGTTTTTGTATGTTGTTTCTGATACCAAACCATTACTAACTAAATCTTTTATATTATTATCATTATATTTACTTACATCTTTTGCCCATTCTTTAAATTGTGGATATTTTTTTTCATAACTGTTAACAATATTTTGTGAATATGTTGCTGAAATTTCTTTTCCAAATATACCTTTTTCATGAGCATATCTTGATATGTTATGTTTATTTAATAAGTAATCTTCAAATTCTTTAGATACATTCATATCTTGAGCAGGTTGAAAAATATCAATTATTGATTTTCCTACAACTTCTCCTTTAGAATTTATTTGATTATCACCTATAGAAATTTGAGATTCATTAAAAGTATTCATTGTTCTATCATATAAATATGTTAAATTTTTATTTCCTTTTTTTTCTGCTAATTTATCTATATAATGTCCTTTATTAACAAATTTTTGTGCTAGTGTATCTTTTATTTCTTTTATACCTACTTTTTCTTTGCTTCTTTTTGCTTTTATATAATCAATTGTAGGACTATTTTCAACACTATTTTCTCTCAATTCATTTTGTAATTTCTCACCTTCATCAATTGTGGCTATATTTACCTTTTTTGTTTCTTCTTTAATTGCATCTAAATCTGATATTTTGCTATCATTGGCTATTTGAGCTGATGCTCTATATGGTTTTATATCATCCGTTTTTGTATTTTCTTTTGTTGGTAAATTATATTCTTTTAAACTATTACCTGTTCCTTGTTTTTTATAGTTATCCTCTACAAATTGTTGCCAGTCTTTTATTCCTCCCAATACCAATCCGTTATTTTCACTAGTATTTGATGAATTTTTATTTTTATTGCTTTCAGTAAATTCATTAGATACCTCCTCATTACTAATATTACTTAAATAATTATACAATCCTATTTTCATTTTTTCAAGTATAGTAGTATCTACATTTGCAGATTTAGGCATAACAATAGTTAAATCTTTTTTATTATATTTCTCTTGTATCATTCTTTTAGTTGTATCCCTTGCTTCTATCTCACCAGGATTATTTTTATATTTTTCTTTTCCAAATTTTATAGAAGTTCCTCCTGAAAATCCTTCTATTTTTTGAATTGCATGTTGTATCTCATGAATTAATGTACCTTCTGCATTTGATACATTATTAAATCTATTAATATCTATAGTTAATTCATTTGTTAATCTATTATATCTTCCATTTAGTTTACCGTTAGTTTTGAAATTATTAGAGTTCATATCTTCAATTTTTACTTTGTATTCTTTTAATTGAGGATACATTTCAAATAAAGTATTATGAACAAGAATATCTTTTAATTTAAACTCTTGACCTACTTGATAATTTTGGTTTGCAATCTTCATATCTTTATCAGAAAAATTAAATTTCATTTTCCCTGTAACTTTGTCTTTATACCAACCTGTTTCTTTATAGATTTTTTCATTACTTTCTTTATTTTTTGCCATTTGTTTTGCTTTATTATAACTGTTATATGCTTCTTGGCTTAATTGTGGTTCTTTTATATTTTTTAATGCTTCTTTACCAGCAATAGAATATTTTAAATCACTATCATTTTTACTAAACTCTTGACTATAAGCCGTTTCAAATTTATTTTTTATATCAGTCCAAAATAACTTTTCATTTTTACCACCAGTAAATTTATTTAATTTATCAATTACCCAGTTGTATATTTTCTTTGCAACAGATTGATTTTGATTTACGAGTCCATTAACATATTCTTGACTTCCTAGTTCCCTCTGTAAAATATTCATAGTTGCTTCTTCATCAACTATTTTATTGAAATTTTCATCTGATAATTGTATATTATCATTTTCATATGCCTGTTTATATGTATTTTCTAGTGATTTTCTTGCACTCTCCCAGTTTTCTTTTCTACTAGCATCTTTCAATATCATGTTTTGGACTTCGTTTAAATCTAAATCATGTCCTAGTTCATGTATTGCAAGTTCTTGTACTCTTGTATTAGTATCTTGTGCTTTAGGATTAAATACAACTTCTCTTCCTGATATATTTCCTTGTTCATCATATGTTGGTTTCCAAACAGAAAAAGCATCATTATTATTTTGAAAAGTATTCTCATCAAAATAAGCATTAATTCCTCTTTTTTCAAACATTTGATTTATTTCTTTTAAATCTTCATTTTTATAATCTATGTTATATTGTTTTGCACTTTCATTAAAATCTTTTATTATTGTATTTTTAGTATTGTTTCTTTCTGTTATATTAGATTTTGAAGTATTTTTGTCTTGAATTGGTATAACTTGTTGTTCTTGAGTTTCAAATTGATTTTGTGGGGTATTTGGTTGTATATTGTAGTTATTATCTATTATGCTCTGAGCTTTATTTAACATATTTTGAGTATTACTATCTAATTCTTTTCCTGTATAATAATCTTTATATTTGTTCACTTGTTGTTCTACACTATCTAACATCATTTTTGATGTATCTAGTTGTTGTCCAGCTTCTTTCACAGCATTTTGAATTTCTTGTACTGTAATCTTTTGATTGCTGTGTAACTTTTCAACTACTCCTGTACAAGACTGAATACCTAAATTAGCCCCACCTAATATAGCACTTACTAATCCACCATTTATTCCATCTTGTAACATTTTTTGTCCTATTCCTTCCCACTCTGCCTTATCTTTTCCAGCTACTGTTTGGGCTGTTAATTCTTGAATAGGGTCAATTATTGCTTCTTGAATAATATTATCAGCAATACCGATTCCATAATTTTTTAATACTGTTTTCATGCTACTTTTAGTAAGTTCTTTAGTTCCTTCTTTTACTATCTCTTTACCAGTACCTTTTACTAATGCTTTTACTCCTTTTCCTGCTTTAGATAGATTTTCTATTCCTATCATTTCAGAAGCACCTTCCATTAATCCCATAATGCCAGAATATTTTTGAGCTTCTTCATCGTTCATTCCTCTTTGTTTAGCATCTTCGTAATATTGACCACTTGCTGAACCAGATGCATATACTGCACCAAATCCAGGAATAAAAGATGGTATCATTTGTCCAATCGATGGTGCAAGTTGGGCAGTTTTCTTTAAAATAGGATTATTTATATCTTCTATATTTTTTGATATCTTTTGATTGTTATTATTTATTTTTTCTTGCAGTTTATTTTGATAATCATTCTGTTCATTTTTTATTTTGTCAATGTATTTATTATTTTCTTCTAGTATTGATTTGGCACTTTCATCATTTGTTTTTTTATTTAACTGTTCTTGTAAAAAATCATCATTCATATTTACAGCGCTATTAAAAGTATTATTTCTTGTATTTCTTTCTAATTGTTGTCTAAAATAACTTATACCATTATCAATACCTAAGCCTGCATTTTGTATGTTTTTTCCAAACCCATTTGCTATATTTTTTACTTTATCCCATAATGATACATTATTATTTTCATTATAATCATTTTTATCACTTCTAATATTTATTTCTTCTGTTTTTATTTTACTTGAATCTACTTCATTATTATTTATTTGTGAAATTAATTGATTTGCAATATCATCTGCATTGTATTTTTCTTCTTTTTTCGAAATAAATTTAGCCATCTTACACCTCTTATTTATTATCTTCCTCCACCACCGCCAGTTCCTCCTGGTGATGATGAATATAATCTGTTAGTAACAGTTTTTACTATGTTTTCCATTTCTCCTTCTGTTATTTTTCCACTACTAACAGCTCTTTGCATAGCATTTCCCATTCTATTTAGAAATTCTTGTTTTCCTGCATCTGTTACCATTTGGTCTGCTGTTTCTAGAGATTTATTTAATAATATCTGTGCTATATTTGAATCTGATGTGTTATTTGATAATGAATCGTTTGAACCATTAATTTTCAAACCATCGCTTGAGCTACTCTTCTTCCCTGAACTTTTACTAGTAGAACGGGAAGATTTACTACTAGCGGCTGCTTTTTTTGATAATTCATATTGTTTTTGCCATTGACTATCTGACACTGCATCTCTTTGTTTTTGATAATCAAAAGTTTTTTGCCATTGACTATCTGAAACACTATCCCTTTGTTGTTGATAATCATAATTCTTTTGCTTCCATTGATTTTCAATCTCATTTTGTCTAACTTGTTCATCAAATGTTTTTTGCCATTGATTATCAGATACTTTGTCACGTTCTTTTTGATACAAATATTGTTCTCTATTTTGTCTTAACTCATAATTCTGTGTTAATAATTGTAATCTTTGTGCATATAAATCAACCGCTGCTTGAGCCTGTTGTACACTTCCTTGTTGTCTTGCTTGTGCAATTTTAAAATCATAATCACTTTTTAAATCTCTTGCATTATTTAATGTATCTGTTACATTTTTTTGGTATGTATTATATAATGCTGTTTTTGTTGTTTCCGCATATCCACTATTAGCTAATCCTTGTTGTGCCAATTGTTCTGCTTGTACACCATACTGATTTGTTTGTTTTTGCCAATTTGAATATAAACTTTGATTTGTTTTATCAACATCTTTATCTATCTTTTCTTTTTCTCTATTTAATTCATCAGTTTGTATTTGAGTTTGTTGATTAATTAATTCATTTTGCTTTTTTTGTTGTTCATTTAATAAATTATTTTGCTGATTCATTAAACTATCTATATCTTCATATCCAGTCGCCATATTTTTTTCTCCTTTTAATTAATTCTTTTCCATATATAACAAGTAATATATGGTTGTAAAAGTGAAACAGAAGTAGAACCACCTGAACTTGTTGTTTGTCGACCAGAACCAGCTATTGTATGAATGTGTCCTTTGCCTCCACCAGTTTTTCCTGTTGTATTATTTGTTTCATCTTCATATTGTGGATTTCCTTGGTCTTTACCAATATAAACTCCTGCTCCAATACGAGTTCTGTTATAAGATGATGAACCCCATGAACCAAAAGCATATTTGATATGGCTATGTGATGGAATTTGGTCTACTGTTAATGTTGTACTTCCTGTATTTCCACCGTGATTATGACTTGCTATTGTATGTTTATGTGAAATATCCACTGCTTTATTTCCGCCAGTTTTTTCTACTGTGTTAAAATTACCATCGTTTGTATTAATCCCAACTGGTACTCTACCAGCTCCCCATAATTGCCAAGTTCCAAAACCTAAATATGTTGCTGGATTTACATTTTTTGTATCAAAAATTAATTTACCAACATAATATTTTTTCTTATTATCTTCAAGTAATTTTGCATTAACATCTTTTTTTATTTGAGTTACTATATCATCTATCTCTTTTGTTAGAACTTCATTGAGGTAATTTTTTATCACTAAAGAGCCTTCATCAAACTTTCTTTTTAATTCATCTGATTCTAAAGTTGGACTATCAGACAAATTTTCTATAATATTTAAATTTTCTTCTAATTTTGTTAAAGCCATTTTATTTCCTCCTATTTCTTTATATAACCGCCTACAAATGCCTCTATTATCGCACTAAATATACCAAATGGTTTATCTATTTCATCACTATAAAACTTTAATGACATTTCATTCACTTTTTTTTCTTTAATTTTATATATTAAATATGATTTATCTGTTGTTATAAAACTAAAGTTAGCAAAATTCATATTATTAAAAGTAAATCCATTGGATGATTTTTTTGTAACAAATTTATACTCTTCTGATTTATCTGTTCTTTTAGCTATTTTTATTAATCCATTAGGAATTGTCTTTATTTTTGCTATTCCTCCACGTTTATTAGTGGTTTTTAATTGATTATTATAACCAAAATTATCCATTGGTGTTGTCCAATAAGATTGAATAGTTTTTGCATTATCATTCGTTCCTTCTAAAATAAAAATAGAACCTTCTTCGGTTCCTATATATAATTTATCATTGTATTCTTTTAATATAGATGGTTTAATGCTTGATATATCCCAATAAAACCATTCATACTCAAAACTATTTAAACTAGCATATTTCTGTCTACTATCTGCTAGATATATTTTTCCATTTACTAATATAAATAAATATCCTTGATATTCTGTCATCATAGCTTGTTTATAATTATTTTCATTTGTCATTTTTACATCAACCATTGTGCTTCTATGTGCAATAACTTGTTTACTATCTATTTTTTCTGTAGAAATTCCTTCTAATCCATATCGACTTAAATAAACAATATCATCTTGAAAATTACTGCTTCCTACATAACACCCAACACTTACATTTCCCTGTTTTGTTGGGTATATTTTTCCATTCTCTAAGTCTAACGTTGGTTCGTGATAAAACACATTAGCATTATTTTGGTCTAAATTTTTAAAAATCCATAATACATTATTTCCAACAGTCATTCCAGTTATTGCTGAATCACTTGAACCATCTTCATAATAGTCTAAATCACTAATATATTCTGGATTATTTAATTTTGAATGAAATACTGCATTAGGATAATCAGGATTTCCTGTATAAAACAATCTATTATCAAATAATAGTACATTTGTACACTTATTTATTCTGTCAGCATATCCATCTATTGTTTTTGAAAATGTAATAAATACATTGTCATCTCCCAAAGTTGACTTACTTGGTGCTGTATTAAATGTTACTTTTCCATTTGCTCTATCTACTGTAAAATTTTTATTTTCAGTTTGTGTTGTTCCATTTACAGTTGCTATAACAGTAGAATTATCAATATTTTGTGCATCTAAATAATATTCTTTTGATGTTCCATCTCCTACAAAACTATTAATTCTTTTTGGTTGCAACACATTTACATCTTCTAATAATTCTCCTCCACCTTTTCCTCCTGCTTTTCTACTGATACTTGTTCTAGGAATATATGGATTATCATTTTCTATTTTTTTGACCGTGTCTCCATTGTAAGTAAGATAATTTTTTCCATCATTAATATATAATTTATTATTCAATTTATTAAAATTGCTTCTAATATTATTCATATCACTATATAAAATTTTTAAATGTTCATTATCTGGAACACTAGGAAAATTACTCCATTCATATAACATCGTTCCACTATGTATTATAGCTTTAGTTAGCCCAAATATATATATACCATTTATTTTACTATTACTTATTTGAGCTATTTTCCTATAACCTGGTCTAGTTTCTATACAAGTTCCTTGATTATCTCTATAATTTTTCCACACATTTAAAGCATCTGGGCTTCTTTTTATATCAACAAGACTAGGTTCATCTAGGAAATCTACTCCTGTGAAATCAGCATACATTCTTTTTATTCCTGTAGCCATTTTTTACCTCCTAAATATCATATTCACTTTCTTTTAATATAACAGTTGGTATATTTTTTCTAGTATCTAATGATTGCAACTTTCTTTGATATTCGGTTGCGAATGCAGTATAATCAGCACTTGGGTCTGTTTTTAATAAATCATCAGCTACCTTATATGGTAATATTCCTTGAACATCTTCATCAATTTCAAGATAAAAATCATCCGAGGTTTCTTCATTTATTTCTTGAGGATATTTATAATATTCTAAAATAGTCTTTCCCTCTAAATTGTCATTTATATAAATTTTGTTTTGTATAGTATAATAATCTGAATTAATAGGTTTATTATTTTTATCTAATGTTATTATATTTTTAATTTGATATAAATCTGATGGTAAATTATATGCTGTATAATTATCTTCTTTTTTATCATCATCTATTTCTTCATAAACTTTCATTCCTACAATTTTCTTAGTAAGAGCTAATTCCTTATATGCTAAGTTATAAATAAATGGTATTCTTAATGCTATATCTTCATCTTCTGTTTTTTCTTTTAAATTTGGTGAATATTCTTCGATTAAAGCTAATGCTATTTTTTTATTTTCTCCATATGTCATATTAAGACCTCCAAGTCCGCCAGATTCGAACTGGCTAATCCTTTTACTTGATATAAAAAACAGAGGGAATTAATCCCTCTTGTATTATGGTAATTCTACAGCTTGAACAGTTATATCAGTTGTTTCACCTTTTATTATTACTTTACCAGCATTTTCTCCTGATACATTTTCAAATTTTCCACTTTCAATAACTATTCCATATGTTTTCCCAGAAGGAATAGAAACTTCTAAATCTTCTGTTCCTTGTAAAGAATTACCTTTTAGTATTGTTGCTTTCTTGCTTTCGCTAGAATGTGAATTAGTTATCATAAGTAATATTTTACCATCTGATTTTTCTGTATAATCCACACTAGCACCTGCAGATGCATCTACAGCAACAGCACTTTCAATTTCTTTAGCTTCATTTCTTAATAATTTTGTATTTTCAATTTTTGTCATAGCCATTTTTTATCAACTCCATTCTTTATTTTTATTTTTGATGACATCTTAATACTGCACATTCTTTTGGTCTAACCATTTTACCACCATATGTATTTAATCCTTTTACTGCTTCTGCAAAACCTCTCTCTGGTTCATATGGCTTTAATTTATCTATACCGTTGCAATAAGCAAATGCTTTTGATGTTTTAACAATTATATAATCATCTGTTCCATCGTTATAAGCATTGTTTGTCATTTTTACTTTAGCATTATTGTATAAACCTAAGACTCCTTGTGCTATCAATTCATCATTATTTGTTTTTAGTTCTATTAATTTATTTTGGAATAAACTATAAAACCAAGGTGTTAAGTACATAGTAACTTTGTCTTTTGTACTTACTCCTTGGCTCCATAATTTTACAAATATTTCATCAATAGCTTTTTTTGCATCTTCGGCTGTTGAAATTTCTTTTGATTCTGTTTTATAACCAGCATTCTTTGCCATTTGTGTTGCACAGAATATATCTTCTTGTTCTGCCATTCCTCTTGTTGTTTCTTCTTGTAATGCTTCCATTACTCCTTCTGTAGCTTGAGCTTTATCTATGTTATCTATTCCATAATTGAAATAATCAAATTGGTCGATATCTAGATATGTTGAAGCATCTGGGATTCTTTCAGCTGGGTCAATATCTTTATTAGGAATATATTTTTTAATAGTTGGTCTTCCAACATTTAATATTTTTATTCTCTTTCCTTGTCCAGCTTCTTCTTCAAATTTGAAATCACAATCTTGTTTAAATACTGTGAATTTTGGTAATTCGTGTTGTATGTATTTTGACCATACAGTTGGTTTAAAATTTGCATAACTCATTTTATATCTCTCCTTTACTTTTTTTATTTGCCCCATTTTTTCATTGAAGCCATAACATTTTTAAATATTGTAGGATTGTCCAAATCTTTAGAAGTCAATTTGTCAACTTCTTCAGATGTATAATATTTTTTTACTTTTGATTCTCCTACTGTTGATTTAATACTACCTGTACTAGCAGGTTTTTCTACCTCTTTATGATTTAATTTTTCATACAAATCATAAATATCAGTAATAGAAGTATCTGAATTAAACTTCTTAGAAAACTCTTTAAATGCTTTATCTTCTAATATTTTTTCATCTACCCCTTTGTCTTTTAATTCTTTTAATTTCAATTCACTAGATAAATAATTACCTAATTGCATAAATTCCGCTTCTTCTCTTTTACTTATTTTATTGTTTTGTTTTAAAGAAGCTAGTTCATTGGCTCTACTTTGAATTTCATCAAATTCTGCAGAACTAATTAAATCTTGAGCATCTGATTCTCCTAATCTTTCTAAATCTCTATTATTAAATTTTGATTCATATTTAGGAATATCTACTCCTTGTTCTTTATAGAAACTATTGACTTTTTCAAGAATATCTTCATCATCACTAGCACCTAATCCAGCACGAATTGTACTTTCGAGTTGCTTATATCTTTCAATTTCTCTATCTTTTTCTGCTAATTGTCTTTTTGCTTTTCTTTCAACTCTCCCTACTCTCGATTTAACTGCATTATCAATATCTTCTTGTGTTAGTTGTCTTTCTTCTTGACCATCTTGTTCTTCTTGAGAAGATTCATTTTCAATTAACTCCTCATCAATATTTTCTACATCCATATTTTCATCATTTGGCATATGTAACCTCCCATTTTAAGTCTGTCGACTATTAATTCCTAAATGCTTTTTCTGTCTTCATCAGTTTTGGACAATAAAAAAAGAGCTTATTTGCTCTAATTAGCTTGGTTGTTTGATTGTTGATTATTAATCATATCCACTTCTTCAGGAGTTACTCCTGTTTGTTGTTTATTTTGATTTTCCTGTTGTATCATTACTTGTTCCATTGCTCCGTTTAATGCATTTCCTTGTTTTTCTATTTCTGTAATTATTTTGTTTTTCTCTTCTCTAGTCTTTAATATTTCTTTTAATTTTGATTTTGGCATTGTAGAATCCTCTGGTAATGCATTAACATATTCTTCAAATGTAATTTTACCAGCACTTAATAAATTTTCTAAACTCATTTCCATTGCATATTTATCATATGGAGATTTAGGTGTTATATCTATTTTTATATCTAATTCTAGTTTTGCTAAATCTTCATAGCTTAATTTGTATTGTGTATCATAAGTAGTGTCATTGGCATAATCTTTTTCTTGTTTTGTTAATTTTATTCCATCTGTGCTATATGCTTTTAACATTTCAAACCATATTCTTGCAATATCTTCTATAAATGTTTTATAAGCTTCTACTTGTGAATTTATTGGTTGCTGACTAGCTTGTTGCACTGCTAATATTGCTTTACCACTTGTTTGTGTAGGGTCTATGTTTCCAGTTACGTTATCTCCTGCACCAGCTAGATTTTGTGTATCATCTATTAGTTCTTTTTGCAAATTGTATGCATCTGTACTCATTTGAACTGGTTTTAAATAATTAACAACTTTATTTACATCATCAGCATTTAATTCATTAACTTCAATTGTTGTTCCTACACTGTTCAAAGCTTTAGTGTTCTTTATATACTTTGTATTTGCTACAAGCTTTGGAAAAGCTCCTAGCTTTACAGCTAATGCTCTTCTGGTTGCTGTTTTATTTATTTCAATTTGATTTGGAATTAAATATTCAACTTCCCCTTGTCCTCTGCTACTTCCTTTAACTCTTATCCAACTATAATGTGCAACAGGATATAATTTTATCTTTAAATCTGTATCATCCATTATATTTGCTAATCTAGTACATTTTTTAGCCCAAACTGTTCCATTGTGTTTATATAATTTTAATAGTACCAAACACATTGGACTTATTTCATCTGTTCTTCTATCTTTTCCTGCTTGTTCATGATACTCTTCATCACTAACTATTTTCTGTATTTCTTCTTCAGTCATTTTATTTACTCTTGCTTCTTCTTTTACTTCATCAACTGTTCTTCTAAAAGAAATAATAATGTAAGGTTGAGATTGAATATTATCATCATTTTCATTTCCATAATATATATTAGTCTTATCTACTTGTTCTGGAACTATGTTTTCATTGTCTTCATAAAAATAAACAATACCTTCAGAATCAATACAAGCATCATCAACACAATTTCTTACAATTTTATCAACTTGGTTTTTCTCCCATGTTCTATTGGCAAATCTATTTAAACTATCACACAAATCTTGTAACTTTTTTCTTTGTTCTTCATTTTCATATGTATCCGAATTGAAATATATTTGATATGAATTAGTTTTTACCACTCCAACTTTATATTTAACAATAGATTGTATTATATTTAATGTAATAGGTTGTATTCCACCTAATTTTGCATTTTCCCATTGGTTTCCTAAATAAAACTTATAATTCTTATCAGATTTTTCATATAAATTTTGCCTATAATTATAGTCAACACCTTTTTGGTATTCATTCCATACATCTGTTGCAATATTTTTATTTTCCATCTATATATCCTCCTGGCTCATTGAAGTTCCATCGTAATTGTCTAAATTTTTTAATTCTTTACTTAGTTCTTCTATTGCTTTTTCTTGCTCTTTTTCTTCTTTTATTGTTTTAATAGGATGTTTTATTTTTTCCGTTGCTTTTGGCATTTCTGATGTTTTTCCAATCTTGAAGCCAAAATAAAAGCCTACTGATAAGCAGACTACTGGAAACACAACATATAAAAAATTAATCATTTTTCTTGCTCCTCTTTTTTGTTTTCTTTTTAATAATAACTTTATTTTCTTGTTCTCTTTGTTTTATTTTTTCTCTTAATACACTTTTTTTCATGCTTTACCTCCTAAAATACTTCTATTTCACTTCCATAGTCACTTTGAATGTTATCTTCATCTGCTCCAAACTCTTTGTCTATGAAAGCATTTATTTCCTCATTTTGTGATATTATTTTTTTCATTGTCTGTTGTGGTCTTATATAATAAGCTATAGCCAAAGCCATAACTAAATCATCATGATAACCATCTTCCGCTTCTGCTCTTCCATTTTTATTTACTATAAATGTAAGCATTTCTCTTAATGTATCTTTATCATTGATTTTTTCAATCTCATCCTTTACAATCTCTTGTAAATTAGCTAATATTAAAGGTCTTGTTATTGATGTTGTTCTAAATCCAAATGCTTTTTCGTGTTTAGTAATATATGTATCTTCTTTTTTTCTAACATACATATTAGGGTAATTTAACTCTATTAACTTTTGAATTGGGTATGTACTAAAATTACACTCTGGGGCAAGCAATGCTTTGTTGTAAAACATACCTAAGCAGTATATTTGTTTTACATATTCTATTTCGTCATATTGTTGCTTTAATACCGCGACTTGCTCTCCTGTAATATTGTTTATTACATGTGCCGTAAAATAGTCAGAGCCTTCTCCTGAGGTATCTCCTCCAATAACATAAGGAATATTATTTTCAGGGTACTTATATATTTTTATACTACCTTTTTCTTCTTCCCTAAATTTCCTTCCTCTTATTCTTAATCCATCATAATAACAAGAAAAAGAACCTTGTATTATTGGTTCTTTAACTTCATTTATTCTATTAATAATATTTTTCTTATTAAAATAGCATTTACCTGTTGACAAAAATGCTTCTTCTGGACTTATTGGATATTCTTGTTTGAATTTATCCACATCTCCACCACAGTTGTTTTTAATGCACCATCTTCTCCACTCTAACTGTTCTAAAGAAACATTATACATTTTTTGTAGTTCTATTTCTTCTTGTGTTAATTGGAATCCCGTATATTGCATTTTATATTCTTCTAATTCATTCCAGCCAACAAATAATGGATAAAAATCATTTTCTCCTGCAACTGATTTATCCCATAATTCTTTAAAATAATCAAATCCATTTGCTGTACTTTCTATTATCACAATGCTCTCAGGTATATTAGGAACTGCTTGTAATAATCCTAATAATGTATCTTGCTTATTTCCTTCCCAAAAGGCTAATTCTGATAAATGCAGTGCTGTAAATGTATCAGAACGTCCTATTCCTTTTCCTCCTGCTGTCATACATTTTATCTTACTATCAAGTCCTGTTCCTTCTTCATTATTAAATACTAATTCTTTAGCATTTGATTTCTTTTGTTCAGGTTTTATAGACTCAGGTAAATATTCTAACATTCTCTTACTCATATTAAATAAGTTTGTTGTACTATCTTCTTTATGTGCAACTATACCAGCATTATAATTGTGGTTCGTAACAACATTTTTAAATATAATTGATTCTGTTTCTGTGCTAAATCCCATTTGCCTTGCTTTTAATATTATTATTCTTATCGGCTTTTTTTCTTCATATAATTTTTTGACAACATTATAATATTTTAGTTGTGGTTCATTAAGCTTTAATGGAATTACATTGCCTTTTTTATCTCTTATTTTTATATAAGATTCTATATATTTTTTTGTATTAATACTCATTGCCTTCAACTCTTTTTATATATTCTTCATAAGAAGTATCTACATTTATATTTTCTTGTTTATCTTTCCACCCAAAATTATTTTTTAAATTAAATATAATTCCTGTTCCACCATCTGTTATTAAGTGTTTTTCTAAATAATTCTCTACTCTTAGCTTTGCTTTTTTTATTGTGTCGGAAAATTCTTCTTTTTTAGCATACTCACATAATGTGTCTCTACAAATATCAAGAGCTATGCATAATCCAGTTATAGTGTAAGGTTCATTTTTTATATCACAATCTTTAAAGTATTTATCTATTTTTTCTTGTAATTCTTTATCTCTTGTTATTTTATTTGGTCTTCCTCTTGGCATTTGTTTTCACATCCTTTCTTGGTCTATATCTAAAACAATACTCATAATATCTGCATTGTTCACATCTTCTTTGCATACAATTCGCATAATTAATATCTTTCATACTCTATTCCTCTTCTGTACATGTTAATTTTCCGTCTATTCTTCTTACTATTTTACATTCTATGTTCTTTGTGCATTTGCTACAGTTTTCTTTTTTATACTTTTCTATTCTTTCTTGATTAGTCATATGTACTTCTCCTTTTTTATATTTCGACATATTCCGACATTATTTTCACTTTTACTTTGCTACAATATTTATAGAAAGTGAGGTGATTATATTGTCTAAAGAAGAAATTATTAATGAAACAATTTCCAATTTTCGTAATGAATGTTCAAAGTTAACTGAATCAGAATTTATTGATAAACTTCATAAACATGAAGAATTGCTTATTAAATGTATCTTAGATGTTGTTTTAAAAGATAACTAAATCTTTTTTGAAAATTCACTACTTACAGATGGTGCAATTAGTTTACCGACTTTTTCACCATCTATTTTTATTTCTACATTTTTTATATTTAATAACTCCTTTAATTCTTCAACACTACATTTTATTTCCATATCATTTCCTCTTTTCTTTTATTTATAAAACACTATGTAATGATATGAAGAGTTGTATTTCCTCAGATTTACAACCCCCTGTTTCCAGAATTTTATTTATATCACTACATACTATTTTATAAATATTAATTAGAACTCGCTAGGAAAGTTCTGTTATTATTTTAAGGGGTTTGTTAAAGAACTACTTTATATTATCAGTTACCTAGCATACTGGTAATAACATAATAAAAAGAATAGACATTTAAAACATCTACTCTTCTCATAATTTTATAATAATAAATGCGGGTTAATTTTGTCTTTCGACAATTTTACTATTGTTATTATACTATATATATTTGTATAATACTACGATATATTTACGACATTTTTACGACATTTATAATTTTACCATTTTTTCTGTTGCTTTCTCTATTATTCTTTGTATATGTCTACCGCTTCTTGTTTGATTGAATAATTGAAAATATAATCTGTTTCCTATATCTTCTGCTGTCATTCCTTCCACATAATATGCTGTTAATATTTCTCTTTCTTTAAATTTTAGCCCCTCTAGTCTATCTTCAACTGTATCTACTTTTTCTCTTAGTTCTCTGACTTCTTCTTCTAATCCTTCTATTTTGTTTTCTAACTCTATTCTTTTTGTGTCATTTTCTTCTACTTTTCTTGATACTTTATCACTTATTTGATTTTTACTATGTATATCTTGATTATCTCCATATGATGATGTTACATTCGTGTCAGAATCTATGTATTTTAATTTTATTCTCGCTGTCTTTAATTCTTTAAGCTTAATATTTAATCTTGCCTTATTTTCTTTGTATTCTTTTAATAACTCTATTAAATCTTCTCTAGTCATTTCTTTTGTGCCCTCCTTGTTTATTTTTTATATTTTCTCTTATTAATTCATCTTTTAAGTCATCTAAAATCTTATATGCTCTATTTAATTGTGTTTGATTTTGTTTTCTTTTTGTTATGTCTAATAAGTTTATATTCTCTAATTCTGCCATTGTACTTGCTACTATGTTGTATATATGATTTATTGTCATTTGTATCACTCCATTCCGTTATAATAATCTCCTAAATTTATTTTATGATATGTATCTCTGTCAACGGTTACCCATATTGACTTTATTTTTCCGTCGATTTCTTTTTGAATCTGTATTCTATAACTTTCTGGATGATATTGTGGTATTAGTGATTTTCCACAACTCATCATTGTTGTGTATGCTGAATGATATTTTTTATCAATAACTTGTCCTTCTTTTATTCCATAATCTTTTTCTTCTTTTATTGTAATCCAAATTACACTACATAGTATTATGAATAAAATTACAACAATTCCAATTACAAATATTTCTATTATACCTTTTTCAGATTTCATATATTTTTACCTCTCTTTCAAATATTTATATATTACTCTTTCAACATAAGCTAATGCTTCATAACTGCTTATGTATCTTCCATCGTGTCTGTGTCTTACTGTACTTCTTATTATCTTTATTTCTTGATTATATTGTCTTTTATACATTGTTGCTAACTGATTCTTGCTTAATCCTGCTTTCCACTTTGTTATTATCTCTTTATCTTGCATAATACACCTCTTTAGATTCTCTTTAGAAACTCTTTAGATGTAGTATGCTCTTTTATTTATTTAATAATTCTTTTGCTTTCTCTTCAAAATATTGTTTTATACATTCTTTGCATTTTTCAATATTACATTCTTTTTTTTCACATATCTCTATACAAAATTCTTGTTCTTGTTGCATTCCATTATAATATCTCATTGCCTCTGCCATTAAATCTATTTGTTTGTCTTTATTTTGCAATTGCTTGTTTAATCTTGAAAATTCTTCCTTATATAGACTATATTTTTGTAATTTTTTAACTTCCTTTACTCTATTCCTTAATTTTCTTAATAAGTTATTATTATGTCTCTTCAATTTATCTATCTGTTGTTGCATTACTGCAAATTTTATTGCATATATGCTATCTTCTTGTTCTTTTGTCATATGTTAGTCCTCCTTTTGTTTATTTTCTAATGTTTCTGCTAATTTATATGCTCTATCCATAGATTTTTCTAAATATTCATCTGTACTTTGTTCGATAGAAATCCAATCCCATATAAATCCATAAATAAACACACCTAAAATTATTAAAAATATTTTCATTTTATTTTCTCCCTTCTAGTAGTTCTTCTAACTCTAATATTCTTTCATTAATTGCTTTTATTCTGTCTATATCTTTTACTTTATTACAAGTTTTTAACATGTTTTTATATTCTTCTATCTTGTCTTTTACTTTTTGAACTGGAATAAAGTTTTCTTTTACATAATAAGGTGAAATCAATAATGTATGCTCTCTAATTTTTTCTTTTAGTTCTTCATTCTCTTTTTGTAACATTTTGATAAGTTCTTCATATTTTTCCATTTGTTTTCGGACTCTATAATATTGTTGATTTTCTACAACTTGTGCCACAGCTGTCATTTTATGTTTTTTCCCCTCTTCATAACCACTCATATAATTTAATATTTCATTTTGAGCTAATGCTATCATTTCATTATTGTTTTTTCTATCTTCTTTTAATTCTTCATTCTCTTTTTGTAGCTTTTCTATTAGATTTAATAATATTTCAAATATTCCGTAATCTTCTGTTAGTAGACTTATCATTATCTTTTTAATTTCCGATTTATATGGTACTTTTTCTATTTTGCATTTTTTTTCTAGATTATTTAATGCTTTTAATAAACCAACAACTTTCTTTTCTTTCTCGTTCATTTATTCCTCACTTTCTTTTAAATAATCTTTTGCCATTTTATTTGCTATTTCAATTTCTGTTTCTATATAACTTTCATATTTAATTACTTTAGCTCCACAATGTGGACAATATTTTAAGTTATTTTCCTCTGGTGTTCCTTCATAAAATAACCATTCATCATGACAATTACTACAGTGCCATAAGCATTCTTCTGTTCCATCTTCTCTAAAAGCACATTCTTTTTGCTCTTTTATTTTTTTATTTAGTTCTTCATTCTCTTTTAATACTCTTTTATAATCTAGTAAAATATGTTGCATAGATTTTGGTATTTCTAAATCTACTGTTTCCCAACCACTATTTTTAAAAAAATTACTGTCTATTTCATTCATAGCACTATTTGCTAAATAATTTTCAACTATTTTTATATCTTCTTCTATACTATTTTCTTTCACTTAAAACACCTCCTAAAGCTTGTCTTCTTTGATATTCTGCTATTCCTAACTCTAAAATTTGATTAACTATTTCTTCATCCAAGAAGTCAATTCTTATATTTTTCTTTGGATATCTTTCTCTAAGATAATCTTTTATTACTTGTTTTGTGTGTTCATCATCTTTTTTTACTATTTCTTTTATTACTCTTTCTGAAAAAGAAAACATTTCATTCTCTGTTTTTTCTTTCACTATGTATCACTCCTCTCCTTGAAAATTTTAGACGTTCTATTTCTTAAACCATCATATACAGTTTTTCTTCCTTTTTTTAAATCTCGCATAACTTCATCTGCTCTGTAAACGTTTTCTGGGCATTCTCTACACTCATCTATTAATTCCTCTGTACTTTGGTCTATATATCCATAACAAAAGTATCTAGGCTTGCCTTCAAAAACAAATTCTACACTTGGTTTACCTCTATCTTTTATATCTGGTCTTAATTTAGCTTTGCAACTCATATCTTATTTACTCCTTTACATCTACTATAAATTCTCTTATAAATCTATTTGCATATTCTTTTGATATTAAACTTCTTTCTGTTTTACTACTTGTGTTGTTGATTATTTTCTTTTTGTTCCAACTGTAAGCTTCTAAAATCATATTGTAACGTGGTTCACAATTTATGAACCAATACTGCGTTGGTTTTTCAAAATAATCTCCACGTAGTGTTCTATCTTTATCTATAACTTTTGACGGTATAGCCCAATACTTCACTAAATAGTGTGTTGTTGAATACGGATTTTCTATTATTAGCGGTATTTTCTTTCTTATACACACTATCGCTAATTTTGTTACTGTTTCATACATTAAATCTAATTCTTTATGTAGTTTTAAATCATATTCTAGTTTTTGCTCATCAGTCCATTTTTTTATGCTTGCACAAGTTCCTCTAAAGTGCATTTCTATTTGATTTTCAAAACGTACACACGGAAAGAATGCTAAAATTGTATCTTTCTCAGTTATATTATCGAATATACTTTCTTCTTTGTTATATGCTTTTTCTATTTCTTTGAATAAGTCTATTACTACATCTGTTTCATTAAATTCGTTTTGTATATCATAATCTATTGCTTCATATCCGAAGCTTTTTAAATTCATTTTTAAATGTTCCGCTTTGTTCAAATAAACAATAATACATCTTTACTCCTTTACTACTAAATTTTCTTTGATTAAATCGTATAATATATCAAAATCTGTATAGTAATAATTATAATTATCAACTAGCCATATTTTATTTTCTCGAACAAGAGGTACTCCTCTTTTATCTTTTTTAAATGTATATCCAATGCTTAAAAATTTTTTCTTTATTGGCTTATCCTCTTTTTTTATATTAATGCCACACCCCATTGGTAATCCAGTTTCTTTATTATTAGCATAAAAATATTCTTTTAGTTCTCCTGTATCTTCGTCATATTTAGGTTTAAATCCAAACTTTTCAAGTTCTTTTAAATCTACATCATCTCTTATTTTTAACATGTCTATTTTCCTCCTACTTTTTCTTCTGATAAAACCCACTCTAATGCCTCTACTATTGCTGAATGTAGTTTCTGTTCTACTGTTCTATCTTTAAAATTAGTAGTTTCTAAGCATTCTTTGTGTTTTTTAATTTCATTCTTTATTTGTTCTTTCGTTTTCATTTTTTACATTCCTTTCTATACTTTTTAAATTCATAATCTATATATTTCTGTAAGTCTATCATTTTCTTACTTTTTAACTGCATTATTTCATCTTTTAAATATTTAATTTCTTCATCCTTTTTTTTTATTTCATATAAACTGTCATAGTATAGTTGTTCATAATCTATATTTTTCATTTTGTATCCCTTTTTCTTTTATTTACTTTATCTAATACTTTAGCAACTATGGCCCCTGATTTCGTTAATTCTTTATCTTGTTTATATAATCCTTTTTGATTCATGATAAATAGTTCCGAATTTGATACTAATATTAAATTATCTAAATTTAAATTTTGTTTGTTGCCATCTGCAAATATTAAATTATATCCTTTTGGTATTTTTCCTTTTGCTTTTTCATACAACCATCTGTGTTTTAATACCCATTTATTAGGTTGTTTTACCTTTATATATGTGTATCCATCTGTATCTATCCTTTCGTCTCCTACTGGTCTGGCATTTGATGAATTTCCTTTTTGAAACATTGTTCTTTTACATTTTTCATATTGTTCTGTACTCATTTTCCTTCCTTTATTCCAAGAAGTTTGTCCTTTTTTAAATTTAGTATCTATATCATTAGTTAAATTTAATTTTCGTTTCATATTTGCAAGAGCACTTTCACTTAAATTAGTATTAAATCTATCATTAAACCTTTTAGTAAGTTCTTTATGTGATATCCCTTTTACATTCTCTACAATGAACTTTACATTTTCTTCACTATAATTATACTTCATTATTGATTATCTCCTATTTGCAATATTTCTGGCATATCTCCTTTATTTCCAAACTCATCATAATGCTTTACTGCTTTAAGAGCTAATTCGCCATTATTTATAATTGTCTGGGCAATATTTGCTATTGATTTTGCCCTTTTTCTTTCTTCTTCTAGTTCTTCACCTTTTAGTTCTTCATCATTTAGCCTTTCTAATTCCTCAAATAAATGATTATTTAAATCAACTAATTTATTTTTCATTTTTTATGTTCCTTTCATTTAATTATTCTTAATTCCAAATCTGGATAAACTTTTTCAAATATTTTATGTTTTAATTTGAATACATCTGTCTGCATTCCTTTAACATCTTCTACTATTGTTTTGCCGACCTTGGCAATACATAAAATCCGCTATGTATTGTATCTTTTTGTATGTTTTGCCATTTTTCTTAAAAGTATCTTGAAGCAAAAATTTTGGTTGTAATTCTAAGTTACTTATTTTTCCTGCTCTTAATAGTAACTTTAATTCTTTATATCTTCTACTTTCTTGAATGCTATCAAAGATGTAGTCATCTACTATTACTTTTTTATTTCTGTATTTGTTCACTTTTCTTTAGCTCCTCTCTTAACATCTCTTGCCAATTTTCTATTCCTGGTATAAAATTCTTGCATCTTATTACTGGCTTATATTCTTCACATTCTTGCTTGTTACAGCCTAAGCAGTAATAACATAGTGTATTCTTTTTTATTTGTTTCATAGGTTAGTCCTCTGGCATTTCATATACTACTTTGGTTGAACCAAAACAACTTGAACTACCATGTATAATATTTTTTCTATAATTTTCTACTATTTCTTGTAATACTTCTTTTGCTCTTTCTTTAGTTTTGTATTCTGCTAAAATTACATCTCTATCCTTTTGTCTTGCTGTAATCCAAATATTTCTTTCTATTATTTCTATATATATTTTTAATACGTTATCAAAATTTACTATTGTTTCTTTATCTTGACTTACTATTATCATAACTACCTCCTAAATTTTTGGTATATGGTTCATATTTTCTGCTACCATATCCGCTAAATAATATCTTTTAAAACTTACATCTTCTCCAAATCTATTTTTCTTTTGTACCCATTCCGTTGTAAATTCATAGCCTTCTTTTTTTAGTTGGTCTATTCTTGCTCCTAATTGCATTACTCCTAAATCTTGATATGCTTCCCAACTTGTTATACTTCCAAATTGTCTGATATAATTTATAATTCTGTCTTTTTGTGTTATCTTCATTTGTTTATCACTTCCTTTAATCTATAAATTCTCCCCACTCCAAGTTTTTATATAAATTTCTTCGTGGGTCTTTCACATAATAATCTATTGAATTTACTGCTATTCTTGCTCTTATATCTGCTATCTTTGGTATAAATTTAACTTCTTGTATTGTTCTTTCAATAGCTGTTTCAAATTCTGTTTTATCTGTATTTTTAAATTCTTCATACCAAACTGTCATTTCTTCTTTTGTAAATATCTTGTTATATGCTGTTTGAATTTTTGATATTTGTCTTTTAAATTCATCTTTATTCATCTAAAAATCCACCACCTTGCTTGTATCTTTTTCTTTTTTAGGATTTTTTAAATTTTCTTTTTTTACTGCATCTACAACCCATTTTTTTATACATAGATAATGTGATTTTGCTTTGTACCCTTTCATTTCAATGTACTCATCAAGATATTTTATAAGTTCTTGCCAATTTTGATATTCTTTCTGTAGTTTCTGCAATTCTTCATCTTTCAACAACACATTCTTATATTCTCCGTATTTGTGCTTGTTGGCTTTTGCAGAAGCTGTAGAAGTTTTTTCTTCGGAAGCTGGTGTATTATTATCTAACTCTATACTATCCTTACCTAACTCTAACCTATCTCTAACCTGGGTATCCATTTTGGATACATCTTGTATACATTTTGTATCCATTAATGTATAAGCTTTATTTTCATCAAGTTGCAGCATTGATTTTTCTTCTTTATATTTTGTTTCATGATATCTGTCTTTTTGTATGTAATTATGTATTTGCCAATGTTTTATTACTACTACACCACTTTCAAATGGTAATAAAAATTTTTTAGTTAGTAATATTTTTAAATCATCATCTTTGCAACCTATCATTCTCATTATGTTTTTGGGATTATTTATAAATCCGTCATCATCTGCTCTCATACTTAAATGAAAATATAATAATTGAGTTGTATGTGGCATATCAAGAAATGCATCACTATCTATTATTGTTTTTGCAAACATTCTTCTTTCTGCCATTGTTTTCTCCTTTCGTACAATATAAGGGCAACGTTTTTGTCATTGCCCTGCTGTCATATTATTTATCTATATCTTTTATTGCTCTTGCTTTTTCCATTTTTGATTTTTCAGCATCTTTTTTAGCTTTTTCATCACAAACAAATTTAAGCATTTCCTTGTAAAATTCTTTGTCTATTACTTTTATAGTTGTTATTAATTCATCGCAGAATTTGCTATCATGTTTAAAATCTATTGTTATATTGCCATCCCAGTCCTTTTCGTATTTTACATGTTCATATAATAATGTTTTAATTCTATCTAACAACATTGTATCTTTATTGTTAGGTTTATCCTTTAATAATAATTCTTTATATTCATCTATACTTATTACTATTTCATTTTTATTAGCCATTTTCTTTTCCTCCTAATACTTTTTATAAATCAATTTTTCTTTGTTCCAGTTTGCTCCATAAATGCCTTTTAAATAGTTTTCTATGTAATCTTCGTATAATTTAGTATCTTGTCCAAAATCTTCTTGATAATGGCATTCTGGGCATAATGTAACTATATTTTCTTCTATGCCTAATCCTCCGTTGACTTCTTTTTTTATAATGTGCATTTGCACAAGTTTTTGGAACATATCTTTCACAATAAATACATTTATGGTTATCTCTGTTCCATACTATTTCTTTTACCTTCTGTGATATTTCACAAGCTTTACTTCTTTTGCTCATTTCTTATCCCACTCTTTCAATAAACTTTCTATTTCTGCATTTGATTTTGTTTCTATTTCATAAGCTTTACAATCTTGAACTACTCCATCTATTAATCTTGACATTTGTTTTGAATTAAAAGAACTAGAGCCATAATAAGCATTGATTATTTTAAATTCTGTATCATCTATATATGTTGTATCTGCTATTTCGCAAAACCAAGCTATTCCTTGTGCTACCCACATTTTTTCAAATGTTTTTATATTCTCTGTTTCTATCCTAAATCTTCTGAATATTCCTAGTTCTTTTACTCTTCTTTTGTATTCTTCTATTGTATCTATTTCTGCTAACTCACATAATTCTTGCAAAAGTTTCCAAAAATAATTATTGGCGTTAGTTGTTCTTTTCTTTATATATTTCTTTGCTTCTATTTTTAGTTTTAAGCCTTTTAGTTGTTCTATATCTGATAACTTGTCCTTTCCATCAATTAGAAAGCTTATTTTAGGTTTTCCTGTCTTATAATCTATGTTTATTTCTTCTAATGTTCCTGTAGTTTGCATTTAACCACCTACTTATTTTCTTCTGCTAGTTTTTTATTACTATCTTTTAATGCATTTTCTATTGATGAATAATCTTTAACTTCCAATATTTTAGGCAAATTACCTATTCTTGATTTTTTTACTATTGCTCTTGTTTCTTCTCCTGTTTTTTCTAATTGAATTACTATATCCATTAAATATTCCACTATATCTAGTGCATCATATGTTAGCCCAACTGGTTGCATTTTCCCATCTTTTGTATCCCATACATTCTTAGCCCTTGCTACTAATATTAAGTTCATAGGAATATCTTTTAATTGGTTTAAAACTGTTCTTGTCATTTCTCTACGATATGCATACCATTTTGTTTTTTGCAACTGATTTAATTCCCCAACCTTTTTTCCTATAATTTGCTCATATTTTTTTGCACTTGCATCCTCTATGCAATCTAATAAATCAGTAACAGGGTCTATAATTAATGTTTTTCTATCAGGATATTCTCCTTTTAAAATTTCTTCAATTAGATTTACTGTTAAAGTTGCTGGATTACTCGCTCTATTATCTGTTTTATTTACCTCTGCTTTATAAAAATCAAATTGACTAGCATATAATCTTGTACTACCTTCTAAATCAACTACAAGAGGATTTGGAGAAGATAAGGCGAATCTGCTTTTACCACTTCCACTTTCTCCCCAAACCATAATTTTTAAATTAACATCATCTAATGTTGCCTTTTTTGCTAATGCCATTTTAGTTACCTCCATAATATTTGTTATTTTTGTTCTCTACTAAATCTAAATAATCCATAATTACACCTACTTTATTCTCAAACTTGTATTTTGTGTATTTATATTAACTCCTGCTGGTATTTCTCCTGTTTCCTTAAAATGTTCTTTTATAGCTGTTTTATCTACTTTTACTGTTACAATTTCTGTTTTGTATTCGCTAGGAATTTCATCTTCGTTTATAATTTCTACACTAGGTGGGTTTTTGGCTATGCTTAATGTTCCTAGTGGTGTTTCTAATTTTGTAAAACCACCTTGTTCCATACATTCTTTTACATACTCTTTAAATTTTGTAAGTCTATTTTCTAATGTTTTTCTTTGCTCTGAAATTCGTTTTTCTTCGTTTTTCATTGCTTCAATAGTTAATTCTATATTTCTTGTATACCCAATTAAATTTTGGCTTTTTTGTTGTAATAATTCTATTAGTTCTTTTTCTACTTTCTTTTTATCTTCCTCTGTCATTTCTTCCTGTGCTATTAACATTGGAAATGCATTTGTTATTTGATATAAACTTAAATCTTGCATTATTCTTCACTTAACCTTTCATATATTTCATCTTCATATTGTTCATCATCTTTTTCTAGTAAATATTCTAGATAGCTGTCATAATCATTATTTGTTTCTATATAGTCATCTTCAACCATTCTATTTTCTAACATTTCTTCTCCTTCTTGCATATCTGATTATTTTGTGTTAAAATAAATACAGATATGAATTTATGTATATTCTTATTTATGAACTAATTTTGGCTGTCGAAATCTGAAATTAGTTCTTTTATTTTGCCTAAAATAGCTTTTTCATTGTTGTATGCATTTGAAGTTGCTATTCTTTTTATTCTGTCTATTAATTCTCCTTGTTCTTCATTTTCAAATCTTAAATCTTTGTTTTCTCCATATACTGCTATATTTTCATTTGATAATTCTTTATTTTTCTTTTGTAAATCCGCAATTAATATGTTTCTGTTTTCTACTTTTCTTTCTGCATCTTTTAGATTTTTTCTACTTGCATTTACTAAGCTTTGTAATTCTTTTGTTTTTCTAAACATCTCTTTCAACTCCTTTCTTGTAAAATTTTTAATAATAATGTATAATATCCTCGAAAGTGAGGTTATTATTATGTTTGATTGGTTCATTTCTTTAAATGCTACTGATAAAATCGCATTATTTGCTCTTATAGTTGCTTTATATGGTGCTATTTTATCTACTGTTCTTTATAATAAAGAAAAATTTAATTTAAAATTTATAAATCTTGGTATTAATTTTGTAACTCTTTCTCCTAATGATGTAATATCAAATGACTTTGGAGAAGAATTTGTAACATATAGTAAAAATCTATATACCATAGCATTATTGGTTAGAATAAATAATTGTTCTAAAAATCCTATAACAATAACAGATTTCATATTAAATAAAAAACATATATATAATAGTTTTTCTTCAAAAGACTACTCTTTTATTCCTACGAATTTTGAATTTTTCGATAATCATTTAATAAAAAATAATGGTAAATATATAAAGGATAAATTGATTACACCTCTAGTCAAATTAGAGCCACTATCATCTTGTGAGGGATTCATAATTTTTAATAATTTAAATGAAATTCCTAAAAAATTTAATATCATAATTAATGCAGTTCCAAAATCCAAAAAATTTAAATTTAATTTTAAAATAGATAAAGACTTTAGAAATCAAATAATAAAATAATTAACATTAATATTGCATTTAACCAATTAAGTATTGCTATCATAAGTAATACTTTTTCTTTTTTATTTTGTTCTTTTGCTTCTTTAATTTCATAATCACTTATACCTAATTTTCTTAATTCTTTTTCACGTTTTTTTGTCATCTTTCCCTCCTAATAAGTCATTCCCTGTAAGAACATCCAGTAACTAAAAACTATTCCTGCTATATATAAACTGCTGTATACTACTGCTTGTCCTAATCTCATATAGACTTTGTTTTTGTCTATTCTGAAATTCTTCCAACTTATTTTCATTTGTTCTCACTTCCTTTCATTTAACTTTCGTAATTCTAATAAAATTAAATAATCCACACTCGCCTTTTGATTTTGTTTTGGATTAATTCCTAAATCATAGAGTTTTACTGCTGTTTTATCTGCTATTAGTAATTTTCCATCAAGTCTTGGAAAATTCTTTTCATTAAACTTGTCTCTTGCCCATTGTATTGACCTTCCTCTAATTTGTGCATAAATCTCTGGTGTTATTGTGTCAGGTGCTTCATTCCAATTCATTGTTACTTCTTTTTTTACATTCATCTTTCTCCTCCTTTCTTTTTTAGTATCAGGTCGTGGTTATTTTTGATTTCTTTTGAAATCAGTATTGATAAAAAAAATATCATCAAATTGTCTATTAAGTATTCTACAAATATTAACAGCTAATTCTGGACTAGGATTTCTTTCTCCATTAACTATTAAACTAATTTGAGTTTGTGAGCACTTGGCTTCTTTTGCTAGTTGTCTGTAAGAAAATCCCTCTTTGGTTATAATATTTTTAAATACTTCTGTATCTTTCAACATTATAGTTCTATTTGCCATTTTTTATCTCCTTTCTGTTTTCATTTGAAAGCATTATATCACATAGATTTTATTTGTCAACACTTTTTTATAAATTTTTTCAAAAAACTTTACAAAAGTAATCACAAATGTTATAATATCTAAGAACGGAGGAATTATTATGGAAATGTCACCTAAAGAAATGGGTTCATATTTAAAGAGACTACGAGAAAACAAAGGACTATCAACTAGAGAAGTTTATGAATTATCAAAAGTTTCAAATAGCTACTTATCTCTCGTAGAAAATGGACATCGTAGAGCTAGTGCTGTAGTTTTAAAAAAGTTAGCTCCCGTATATGGAGTTGATTATTTAGATTTATATATAAAAGCAGGATATATAGATTTGGTTGAAGACGAAAAAAGCAAAATGTTTAAAAAAATAGGTGCTATTCCTTTGATTGATATTGATACTATAAAAATTCCTATTTTAGGAACAGTCAAAGCAGGATACGATTATTTAGCACAAGAAAATATTATTGATTATATTGCTTTTAAAGTAGATGGAACTGACAAAGAAAATTACTATGCTTTAAATGTAGTTGGTGATAGTATGACACCACTTTTTGATGATGGCGATACTGTAATAGTACATAAACAAGAAGAATTTAAAAATGGTGATAACTGTGTTGTACTTATTAATGGTAATGAGGCTACCATAAAAAAAGTATATAAAGGAAATACTGGAATCGAATTAAAAGCTGTTAACCCTTACTACCCACCTCGTATTTATTCTGAAGAAGACATTAAAGAATTGCCAATTCAAATAATAGGTGTAGTAGAAAAATCAATTAGAAATTTTAATAAAAAATAAAAAAAGGAAAATAGATGTTATCAAATTTACCACGACCTGATACATTTATTTTCCCTGACACAATCACTATTGAAAGTGAATGTATTTTTATTATATAGTAAAATACCTCCATTTTCAATAGTTTATTAAAAATAAATTAAAGAAAAATGGAGGTACTTTTATTATGAAAGGAAGAAGAGCAAATGGAGAAGGCTCTATTTATGAATTTATACAAAAAGTAAAAAAAGATAATACAAACTTAGAAATGTGTGAAATTTGCAAAAATTGTACTAATAGGCAATTATGCAATAATAGAGAAGATTGCAGAAAATTATGTGATAAATGCCAAAAGTGTACTAATTGTTTAAAATATTGTGACAGATATTATATTTACAAGAGAAGTGCTAGTCAAGCAACAAAAAAAGATGGAACTAGAACTGCTCCACAATATGCCAAGAAGAAAAAAGATGCTGCAATAAAAAATCTAGAAATGTTAAATAAAATTAATGATAACTTACTTTTAGATAAAACAAAAATAACTTTATATGAAATAGCTGAAAATATTGTTAACGATAGACACAATAAAAACATTACTAATGATAATTCTTATATTGCAAATTTATCAAAATTAAATAGATTGAAAAAACATAGCTTTATGCTAAAGCCAGTTCAAGAAGTTACAGACCAAGATTTGCATTCATATCTAAATTATATGACTATGTATTCTGAATCTGTAATTGGAAAAGATTATGGTTTATTAAATGCTACTTTTATAAAATGTGTAAGAAAAAAAATATTATCTATTAATCCTTTAGATGATAAAGATGAATTTAAAAAACCGAAATCAAAAGTTAAAACAGAAAAAGTACGTGCTTTTACTATTTCTCAGCAACAAAAATTTACTACTTTTATAAAGAAGACTGATAATAAATATAAATACGGTTGGCTTTTAATGCTTGTACTAGGTCTTAGACCAGGTGAAGCTTATGCACTAAATAAAGATGAAGATATAGACTTTCAAAATAAAAAAATACACATTAGAGTATCTTTAAGCCATTCAAAAGATGGAAATATAATTTTAGGAGATAGAACAAAAACTTATTCTGGTGATAGATATTTAGATATGAATGCCGACTCAGAAGCTATTTTAAAAGAAGCTCTTAGCCGAAGTTGTGATAACAAATATAATTTACTATTTTGGGATGATTCTAGAGATGATTTTTTCTCTGTATCTGCTTCTAATAGTTCATTTAAAAGATATTGTGAAAAATATAATATAGGAAAAGGTTTTGAAGAAACACAATATGTTTTAAGGCACTCTTTTGCTACAAGAAAAATAGAATCTGGAACACCTGCTGAAGTGTTAAAAGATTTACTAGGTCATAAAGATATAGAGGTAACTCTTAATACTTATTTTGATGCTTTTTCAGAGTATAAAAATAAATATAGCGAGAGGAGTTATGAATATAATAAAGAAAACAATCTAAACTATTTAGATTTATCTCAAGATGAAATAATATTAATGGAATTAAACAAATTTTCAAAATTACTTAACACTTCTACTCTGGATGACTTAGACAAAAAACTTTTAAATAATGCATTGAAAAAAATAAAAAATAAGTACAACTTATTGGAAGAAAAAATATCTTAACCTTAATTGCATTAAAATTGCATTAAAAAACGAAGCTAATCTCTTGAACCCTACTTATATCAATACTTACATAATATTATAATCTAGCCAGTCCAGCCAACATGTGAGATTTTTTAAATCTCACTTTTTTTATTATAATTATCTATAACTTCTAACATCAATATAAGCCAACCTACCAGTAACATTAACTCTAACCCTATCAACATAAGAATTCACATGTTGCAATATAGTAACAGTAGTATTAGCTTTATACTGATATCTTACACCACTCAAATTCGAATTAGAATATAACACACAACTTTTAGTTTTTCTGACACTTCCTACATTATTTCTGTTATCATTAGAATTACCAGTCTTATAATTTGCCTTATCTATATAAGCAACTCTACCAGTTGCATTAACCCTTATTTTGTCAACATTTCTAGACACATTTTCTAATATCGTTACAGTAGTATTTGCTCTGTATTGATACCTAACACCAGTTAAATTACTATTACTATATAAATTACAATCTCTTGACAGTTTTACAGAATTTCCAACAGTATTTGATATATTATTTCCAGCAATATCTTTACTGGTATATGTTAAATAAATCCAACCTCTATTTGTTCTTCCCCATCCATTTTTTTCTTCTAAAATTGTAACTATTTCGTTTTGATTATAACCACCTATTCTATTACTTGATGTACTAGCTCCTGTTCTAATATTTAAACCTCCATTTGCAGTTATTTTAACTTGATAATTAGCACTATTTCCATCGTTACTTGTATTATTAGAATTTCCTGAATTATCTGTATTATTAGTTACTCTATCATTTTTGAAGCAGAAAAATTTTTGATAATTAGCATACTCTCTAAAATTTTCTATTGATACATAAACTGTGTTCCCACTTACTTTGGCTTTTCCAATACGGCTGCTTGTTGAAAATTTTCCTTCATATAAGTATGGGTCAAAAATTTTTATATAATCTCCATCTATTCCTATCAAAACAACAAAATGTCCACCATATGTAAATAAACCTTGATTGCAACTTGCTATTACATAATTATTATCTTTTATTTTTGCAATTGCATCATCTAATTTATAACATTCACTATAGCCTATATTAAATACATCAGCTGTCCATTTGAAGGCTGACCAATATGTTCCTTGGTTTGCACTTCTATAACCGTATTTTACGTACAAATCAGCCATTTCTTTTGGATTTATACTTCCTTTTATACTAGATACAATCATTGCTCCAGCTGTTGGTCCACATCCACTTCTGCCTATTGTTTGTGTTTGATTTCCTACAGATGTATATAAATAATTTTTCCATCTATTGTCAATTTGAGAATAATATGTAAGACCTGTATATTTCCCAAGTTCTACATTAGGAGTTTTTTCAGAACCTTCGTATGCAATTAAACCTTGTTCTTCAAAACCTTCATTTTCAATATTTGTCTCTTGATTTTCTAATTCATGTTCATCTTTTTCAGTTATCTCTTGTACTTCAGTAATAATTTCATTTTGAGTATTTTGCATTTCATTTTTTTCATTTGCTTTTTTATTTAAAATAAAAATTCCATATATCACTAATAAACAAAGCATTAATTCAAACAAAACAATTTTAGTATTTCTCATGTTCATCCCCCTAAATTTATCAATTTATAAATTATATGTGCTTATTTTGAACTTATACTCATTTTTATTTGACTTCTTCTCTATATCTTTATATAATAAATAAAAAACAAAAGGACTGAGAATATGAATGCAAATTATTTAAATAAATTAGAATATTTTAAAATTTTAGAAACCTTATCTACTTTTGCAACAACATATATTGGAAAAAATATGTGTTTAAATTTATTGCCTTCAAATCAAAAAGATGATGTTAAAAATAGATTATTAGAAACTGATGAGGCTGTTAAAGTTTTATATAGAAGTAGTACACCTCCGCTTTCAGAGATTGCAGATAATACAATTAATTTAAAAACTTTGGAGTCTTTTGGTACTTTATCATTAAAATCACTTTTAGACATTACTGATATTTTAAAAATTGCTGATAGCTTGAAAAAATATTTTTATACTGATTATATTGTCCCAGAAGATTTTGAAATTTTAAATTCTATATTTTCTTTACTTTATTCAAATTCATCAATTATAAAGAAAATTGATACTTGTATTTTAGATGAAAATACTTTGAATGATAATGCTTCTTCTAATTTACTTTCTATTAGAAAAAAACAAAGAAATTTAGAGCAAGATATTAAATCTAAATTAACTAATTTTTTACATTCTTCTTCATATTCAAAATATATTCAAGAGAATGTTGTTACTATTAGAAATGATAGATATGTTATTCCTATAAAAGAAGAGTATAGGAGTCAAGTTAAAGGTTTTATACATGATGTATCAAGTTCTGGTTCTACTATTTTTATAGAGCCAATTTCTGTTTTTGAGTTGAATAATGAACTTGCTAATTTAAAGATTGAAGAAAATTTTGAAATAGAAAAAATTCTGCAAGATTTGTCTAAACTTTTCTATCCTTATATTGAAGAGTTAAAATTAGATATTGAGTGTATTGGTAAATTAGATTTTATATTTGCTAAAGCTAAATATTCAAAATTTATAAATGCTATTACACCTATAATTAATGAAGAAAAAAAGATTGTTTTAGAAAATGCTAAACATCCATTATTAGACCCCAAAAAAGCTGTTCCTTGTTCTTTAACTTTAGGAAAGGATTTTAATACTTTAGTTATTACTGGTCCTAATACTGGTGGTAAAACTGTAACTTTAAAAACTATTGGTCTTCTTACTTGTATGGCTTGTAGTGGTCTTAATATTCCTGCTTCTCAAAATTCTTCTATTTATGTTTTTGATAATGTTTTTGCAGATATTGGTGATGACCAAAGTATTTCAGATTCGCTTAGTACATTTTCTGCTCATATGAAAAATATTGTTGATATTGTGAATAATTCTACTTCTAATTCTTTGATTTTAGTTGATGAATTAGGTTCTGGAACTGACCCAATTGAAGGTGCTTCTTTAGCTATTAGTGTTTTGGATTATTTTACAAATAATCATTCTTTGACTGTTGCAACAACTCATTATCAAGAGCTTAAAAAATATGCTTTAACTAGAAATGATTTTGAAAATGCTTCTGTTGAGTTTGATATTAATACACTTTCACCTACTTACCACCTTTTAATTGGTGTTCCTGGTAAAAGTAATGCTTTTGAAATTAGTAGAAAACTCGGATTATCTGAGGAAATCATTGAAAATGCTAAAACTAATTTGACTAAAAAAGATGTTGATTTCGAGGAATTGTTAAAAAATATTTATGATAATAAATCTAAAATCGAACATGAAAAAGCACAGATTTCTGAAGAATTAGAAAAAATTGAAGCTTTGAAAAAATCTTTAGAAAGAGATAATTCAAAATTGTTGGAACAAGAAAAAAATTTGATAAATGATGCTAAAATTAAGGCTAGAAACATTTTATTAGAAGCTAAGGAAGAGGCTAATTCTATAATTTCAGATATGAATAAAATTTCTGAAGATGTTTCTGACATTTCTAATAGCAAGTTGAATAATTTGAGAAATAAATTAAATAATTCTATTAAAAATATTTCTTTAGAAGCTACTAAAAATAACTCTAATACTTCAAATTCAATTTCAAAAGATGAGGCTGTTCCAAATACTAATGTTTTTGTTACTACTTTAGGTAAAAATGGAGTTATTGTTTCAAATATCTCTAAGTCTAATGAAGTGCAAGTTCAAGTTGGAAGTATGAAAATGAGTATTAATATAAAATATTTACAAAAATCACAATCTCCTGCTGTTAATAAATCTGCTAATACTTCTCATGTTAGTGTTTCTAAAACTAAAAATGCTAAGTCTGAAATAAATATAATTGGTTTAAATGTTGATGAAGCAACATTTGTTGTTGATAAATTTTTAGATGATTGCGCTCTTGCAAAGCTGGAAACAGTTAGAATTGTTCATGGTAAAGGTACTGGTAAATTACGTGATGGTGTTCATAAATTTTTAAAATCAAATCCTCATGTAAAATCTTTTAGAATGGGAACTTATGGCGAGGGTGAAATGGGTGTTACTGTTGTAACTCTTAAATAATTTTATATTTTAAAAGTTGCCTTTTATTTCAATTTTTAAGGCAACTTTTTTTATTTTTATAAACTCTTTATACTATATACATTATTTCATTGTTAGGAAAATATTTTTTCATTTGTTCTCTTAAAAATTTTTCTCCATCTTCTCTATATTGGTTTTTATACATATATTTTCCCTTTCCTCTGCCAGTCATAAGTTCTTTGTCATATAAATTTATTGCTTTTGGAAATGCTTCTTCATTAATTTTTGTATGGACAAAACTATAGGTCATAAATATTATTTCAAAAAACACATCCTTTTTTATTTTTTCCGATAATTGCTCAGATAGTTGTTTTATTAATTCTTGATATAGTGTTTTCCAATTTTCAACCATTATTACTGGTGCTATTAATATTCCTATTTTATACCCCGCTTCTTTTAATTTATTTATTGCTTCTATTCTCCCCCTTAATCTTGAAGTTCCAAATTCTACTCTATTTATAATTATTTCCGGATTCACACTCATTCTTATTGTTACTTTTCCTTGATGGTCAATATCCAAAATATCATCTACCATATCAAATTTGGTTGGAAAAGTTAAATGACCTTTTGGAGAAGTTTTGAAATTTTCTATAGTCCAAGGTAAATTGCCTGTTATTGTATTTTCTAATATTAAATCACTATTACTTCCAATTTCAAAAGTTAAATCTTTTTCACTTTTATTAGCTACTTTTATTATTTTTTCAAGCATTTCTTCTCTATTTACAAACAGTCTTAAATATGCACATTTATTATAATTACATACTAAATAGCAATACATACAAGCTGCTGTACATCCAGATGAAGTATATGGTACTAAATAATCTGAGGTTTTATGGTTTTCTACAAATTTATGTGTTTTTCTTATTCCTATTATTAGATTTCTTTTCATGTCCATAAATTCACTATTTTGCTTATTTCTCATTTCTTCTATATTGTTATGATTTTCTATTTCTACTTTTGGTACTTCTTTGTATTTTTCTAGTAATTGCTTTCCCAATTCATAGTTTTCAATATTTTTTTCAAAATAAATAGCTTTAGGTTTAAACATAATAAAATCTCCTTTATTATATTTTAACCTAAAGCTGTTGTTTTATTTATTTTTTTAATTCAATTTCAATTTTTTTATCTTCATCTAATGCAAGTTTTGTGTATTTTACTCCACATGCATCAAATAGTTTTCTTGATGCAATATTATTTTCTGAATTTGCATATTTATCTGATAAATAAATAACTTCTTTAATTCCTGATTGAATTATTATTTTTGCACATTCATTACAAGGGAATAAATCTACATATATTTTTGAATTTTCAAAATCTTTTCTGTTTCCTCTATAATTTACTATTGCATTCATTTCTGCATGGCAAACATATGGGTATTTGGTATCTAAGTTTTCTCCTTCTCTTGCCCATGGAAAATTATCATCATTAAATCCATTTGGTGCTCCATTATAACCTATTGATAATATTCTATTATCATTTCCTACAATACATGCTCCTACTTGTGTTGATGGATCTTTGCTTCTCATTGCTGATAATTTTGCTAGTGACATGAAGTATTCATCCCAACTTATGTAATTTTTTCTTTTTTCATTACTACTCATATTAATCCCTTCTTTTATAAGTAATATATTCATATCCAAAATCATTCAAACCATCTTCTGGTCCAACTTCTCTTGAAATTTCTTCCCATGTATTTTCATTTATTTTTGGAAATATTGCATCTCCTTCAAAATCTTTATCTAATTGTGTTACATACATTTTTTTGCAATATGGCATTAATAAGTTATAAATTATTGCTCCACCTATTACAAAGTGTTCTTCTTCATCTTCCATGTAATCTTGTAATTCTAATAAAGAATGTACTACTTTTACATAGTCTGAGTCTATATTAAAGTCTGGATTTCTACTTAATATTATATGCATTCTATCTGGTAGAATTCCTCCTAATGATTCAAATGTTTTTCTTCCCATTATTATTGTATGTCCTGTTGTTCTTTCTTTAAATCTTTTTAAATCATCTGGTAATTTCCACAACATTTTATTATCTTTTCCTATTATATTATTTTTAGCTTTTGCTACTATTATACTTAACATCTTTTGCTCCTTTAGTTTTTAGATTATTTGTGGAAAGAATTTTCATCTTTCCACATTTTGCTTGCTAGATTTTTAGATTTTTCTAGTCATAGCTTTTTTTCCACCAAATATACATGGTGAATTGCATTTCCAGCCAGGAAATGTACATCTTGCGCCTTTTGAATATGGAAGTAAATAATTTTCAATATTTGGATAATTTTTTACTGCTTCCAAGTATTTATTCATTGTTTCTACTGTTTGTTCCATTATTTCAAGCTGTGCTGCTCCGCATAAACGTTCTGTACATTTAAGTACAAAATTTTCTACAGTTCCTCTTTCATTTACTTTTACTAACATTCCTTGTGGATAATATTTCTCTAATGAAGATATATCTTCTAACCACTCTTTTTCTAACTCTGTTCCTCTTATTATTCTTGGAACATAATATTCTGGCTTGTCTAGTAATGACATCTCATAAGACAATGTTCTATGTCTTTGAGCCTGAGCTAACTGTGCGAAACTTGCTAAATATGTAGTACAGTAATTTTCTCCAAATTCTTCTTTTCTATCTCGTGTTGCGAAAAGAGATAATTTGGTTTTCTTTACTCTCGGATTTAATTTTTCTACTTTTAAATCAGGTAATGCCTCTAAAAATTCTTTCATTGCCTTTTTTAATTGTATTGAAAATCCTGTTTCAGGTTCATTTTCAATGTAATCTTCAAACCAACTTATAATGAAGTTCAGCTGTTCGAAACTAACTGTGTATTCCATAATTGTTGCTGGTGTGAAAACACTTATTAAATATCTTGCATTTTCTTGTGCTAATTTCTTCACTTTTTTGTCGTCGAATTCTGGATACTCTTCTTTTATTACTTTTTTGTATTTTTCAATCCATTTTTCGTATAAGACTTTTTCTTCTTCTGATGGTTCCATTTTTGTATATCTTGCTGATTTTTCCGAAGTATTATATATCTTCTCATTGTTTAATATCATTGCAAGAATTTTTGGAATACCTTCAAAAATAAGATTATAGTGTGCATGTCCGAAAACACTATGATGTCCTGATTCCAAGTTTCCATTTGCTCTTCTTTGAGTTTTTTCTGGTGCTTCTGCAAATAGTGTTTCTACAGTATCAGGCAAATAACAAATGCCTGCTGATTTTCCTGAGAAATCTATCGCTTCTTCTTTTGGTAATACATACCCTACTTTTGTTGACGCAATAACTTTAATTTTCATTTGTGGCATCTCCTTTTCAATATAGTCATATCACTTGGCTGCTTTATTGCAATTATATTTCTATTGCAACTTGAGCAAATTATATCATATATATTTCCTTTTTTCTACATTTTTCTCAAAAAAATAGAAGACTTACATCTCCCATTTTGGTACATATTCTTCTTCATGTTCTCCTAGTTCTTGAATATATCCATTTTCTAAATTTAATCTATACAAATAATTTTCTATTTGCTCATATTCTTCTTTTTTTAGTTTTCTATTTATATCTTCTATTTCTTTTGCTTTATATGTAGGAAAGTATTGTGCCATAACACTTACATATACATCATTCATATTGTCATTAATCCATTTTAATACTCTTCTAGAATTTAAAATATGATTTGGTAATACTAGATGCCTTATTATCATTCCTTTTTTCATTATTCCTCTATCATCAAATATTGCTTTTCCTGTTTGTCTATACATTTCTTTTAATGCTTCTGTTGTTATTTCAAAATAATTATCAACTTTTGATAAACGCTTTGCAAGTTTGTTGTCTGAATATTTCAAGTCTGGCAAATATATATCAATATACCCTTCTAACATTTTTAAAGTTTCAACTTTTTCGTAGCCATTTGTGTTATATACTATTGGCAATTTTAGTCCTTGCTTTCTTGCTAGTTTTATTGCCTCTATTATTTGTGGCACATAGCTTGTTGGTGTTACTAAATTTATATTTTCAACATCTTTTTCTTGTTGTTCTAAAAAAATCTCTGCTAATCTATTTATAGTTATTTCTGTTCCTTTTCCTTCTTGGCTTATTTCATAGTTTTGACAAAATACACAATTCAAATTACAGTTAGAAAAAAATACTGTTCCTGAACCTTTTTTACCACTTATACATGGTTCTTCAAAATTATGAGTTGAATATAAAGCTATTTTTACTGTATCTTTTGATTTACATCTTCCTACTTGTCCGTTTTTTTCTATCTATTTTGCAATTATGTGGACATATTGTGCATTGTTCTAAGATTTCTAGCATATTTATCATTTCCTTTTTTGCATAATATAATGAGACAATTTAGTACTAGCCAACTTGTCTCACATATAAATTTTCATTTTTATCTTTTTCTAATATAATCTTTTTGGTTGTAAATTTATCTATATTTTCTTTTACAATTTCAATGGATTTTGTTTCTCCATCATTACTTTTGATTGTTGCTATTATATTATGGTTTAGGTCTTTTATATATATGTCATAAACTTGATTTTCATCTTCAATATTCATTGAATTTTCATAATCTTCTAAATATTCAGCAATCTCAACTTCATAACCGTTTTTGGTTTTGGTTATTTGTTTTATAAAAAAGCTATCATCTAATGTATCTAGCCCCACTCCTGTTGCTACATATTTTTTTAATTCATCATTATATTGTATATATTCTGTACCTTCTTTAGGAAATTGTTTAGTGAATTCTTCTCCAAAAATTTCTTTTGCTTTTTGTTCTACTTCATCATATGAAACTTCATAATTATCAAGATTTTTCTTTACAACTTCCCATAACCATAAATCAGGTGCATCATTAATATTATTAAATTTTGGTAATGCTTCTTCAGTAACTTCCTGCCACATATATATTTTTGATATATATTGTTCGATATTATTAACTTCAGTGGCTGTTACTGTTTCATTTCCTATATTCTTTTTATTAATATATATTCCTATAAAAATTATTAATAATATAAATATGATTACTAGCATTTTTTTCATTTGCCATTCCTCCTGTTTTTGGCTTATTCTACACCTGTTGCAATTACTGTTACCGCTACTTCTCCGTTCATATTATTATCAATTACTGTTCCAAATATAACATTTGCTTCTTCACTTATTTTATCGTTTATTAATCCTATTGCACTATTTATTTCAATTAAGCTTAATGATTCATCACCTTTTACATTAAATATTACACCTTTTGCTCCATCTATTTTGCTTTGAGTTAATGGATTATCTATTGCTTGTTTTACAGCTTCTTCTACTTTCTTTTCACCAGATGCTCTTCCTATTCCCATATATGCATGTCCTTTATAGCTTACTGTTGTTTTTATATCTGCAAAGTCTACATTAACTTCTCCTATTGATGTTAATAAGTCTGTTATGCTTGTAATTCCTTGCTCTAAGACATTGTCTGCTATTGAAAAAGCTTGATCTAATGTAATTTTTGAATCTGTTGTTTTTAAAAGATTATCATTTAATACAACTATTAAATCATCTACATTATCTTTTAATCTTTCTGTTCCTTTGTCAGCTCTTAGCTTTCTAGCTTTACCTTCAAATAAAAATGGTTTTGTTACTATTCCTATTGTTAATATTCCCATTTCTTTTGCAACTTCTGCTACTATTGGGGCAGCTCCAGTTCCTGTTCCGCCTCCCATTCCTGCTGTTATGAATACTAAGTCTGCTCCTTGTAATATTTGTTTTATTTCTTCTTTATTTTCTATTGCTGCTCTTTCTCCTACTTTTTCGTTTGCTCCTGCCCCTAGTCCTCTTGTTGTTTGAATTCCTATTTGTAGAGTATTGCTTGTTTTTGCTCTTTTTAATGTTCCTGTTTCTGTATTTAACATGTAAAATGTTACTCCTTTTACATGGTCCTCTATCATTCTATTTACTGCGTTATTTCCTGCTCCACCTACTCCTATTACTTTTATTTTAGGTGTTCTATCTATGTCTCTCATTTCATTCATTTTTTGTTCCTCCCTAGATTTGTTTTGAATTTGCTTTATTATATATAAAATTTAGTAAAAAAACAACTATTTATGGGAAGTTTTCTATTTTTTTGTTGATAGATGATTGTTTTTGGAATAACGTGCAAGAAATGGTATGAAATAATTGTTTTTGAGTGCGCTTGGAATGATTTTAGAAATTTTTAATTAATTTTTTGGGGAATGTTCACGTCGAGCGATTAGCGAGGATTAAGTGAAAGGGTCCCAAAAAACTAATTTAAAATTTCTTGAATCATGTATTGAGCCGAAAAAACAATTATTTCATACCATTTCTTGCACGTTATTTTAAATATCATTATATTTCAAATTCATCTCCATCTTTTTCAATGATAAAATTTTCTATATTCTCTTTTTGTAATCTTTCTCTAGTTCTATCTACCATATGTGTACAATATACTTTTGCATTGTCTTTTATTTGTTTTATTTCATCTATGTCTAAATGTGTGTTGTTTATATTTCTTGAACTACAGTCTGATACTACAATTTTTGAATTTTTAAAAATATATTTTGCACCATCACACATTCCACAGTCTCCTGTGAATCCTAATTTTTGATTTATAATATAACCATAGGCAATTTTTTCTTTTCCGTGTATGACTTTAACAGCTTCTATTTTGTAATCTAAGATATTTGCATTTTCTTTTTCTTCTTTGAATTCTATGTATTTTAAGTTGAAGTTTTTGTTTATTTCCTCTTCATTTTCAAAGTTGTATGCATTTGATAGTTCTACTATTTTATTTTTTATTCCTTTGGGTCCTATTACCGTTATTTCTCTTTTGTCTTTTAAAAATTCAAAGACATATTCAAAGAAGAATGGTAAGTCGGCTGTATGATCTCCGTGTAAGTGTGTTATTATTATTGTTTTTATGTTTTCTGGTTTTATGTTCATTTTTAGTAGTTGTTTTAGTGTTCCATTTGGCATGTCTACTATTAGTTCATTGTTTATTAGTGTGCATGCACTATTGTATTTTGTGTATATTGCTCCTGTTCCTATTACTTTTATTTTCATTTTTTGCTCCTTTTTATAATTTAAATTACTCATTCTTATATCATAAAATTCTAAAAATTAAAAAAAGCTATAAAACATAGCTTAATATTTTCATAGTTTTTAATATTTATATTGTAGTGTAAATTCTGTATCTTTTGGAATTTCAGTTGCATAATAATCAGGTGTCACATCTATTCTTCCTGTCATACTTGCAAAATCTCCAATTCTAAACATATAATTATTTTCTGTATCAGTTATGCACTTTGTTTTATTTGATGCTGGTAGTCCATATATTAGTAACCAAGAATTATAGGATTTAAAGTTCATATTTGTTTTTAATTTTATATTTACATATGTTACGTTATTTTCATCAACATAATAACCACCACTTAATATAGTTACTCTATCTTGATAGATAGATAAACCTGTTTGTATATAATTTTTATTATCAAATTCTGAACCATTATTTTTTTTATATAAATCATTTAGGGCTTGTTCTACTGTTTTCCCATCTTTATATGTCACTTGACTTGCTAAATAACCTGTTGCATATACTGTTATTCCACTTGATATTAACACTCCAATAATAAATGCTATTATTACTTCTTTTTTTAAGATTTTCTTCATTAACTTAATCTCCTTTATTGTCTTTTGTCTAATTTAATAAGATTATAGCATTCATCCTATATTTTGTAAAGTTAATATCTCCATTTCATAATATATTTTTTATATCTTTACTCTATTTTTTTCATACTTTTCGCACAAATTGAGAGTTGTTTTATTTTTTATTTCTTCTATTGGAATTATAAACATTTCCATAGTATCTGTAACTATAAAAACTTCATCAATCTTTGTATCTATTATTGTTTTATATGTTTCTCCTTTTGTTCCTCCACAACTTTTTAATGCAACTTGATATTTATTGTATTTTGTTTTACAAGATGTCGCTTTTACTTGAACTTTTTTTAAAACATTATTTTTATCTACTATTAAATCATAATCTTGTGTATCATTTAAAGGTATTGATACCGTATATCCATTAGTACTATAATATGCAATTGCTATTCCTAATCCAGCATTACCTTTTTCTTTATTTGATTTAAAAATCATTTCAGAGCCTCTTTAATCAAATTTTTGTTTGCTTTTAAGATAAAAATAAAAACAAGTCACCTTGTTTTTATGGTGGGCAGGGATGGATTCGAACCATCGTACTCAAATGAGAACAGATTTCTTACTACTATAGTTTTCACTACCAAATCAAATTTGTTTGTAGTCTGGACTTTCTCTTTATCTTTTTCAAGATACCAGGTATAAAGTCTCTACACTCAGAATTTCTTCCTAGCTCGGGATTATCATCAGCTTATACTGTTAAGACTTCCCCGAATTAGCCTAGTTATCATCTTGTCATCACTGACAAGAGCTGCAAATTTAGGTTTTTGTTTAAAACCAAAGACCACAGTCTGCCGCCTTTAGCCACTCGGCCACCTACCCATATTAAATTTTAGAATTTGTGTCTTTCGACATTAGCTATTATAAGCTTTTTATGCTTCTTTGTCAATACTTTTTCTAAAATTTTTTCACTTTTGTTTCGGTTCAAATTTAACAATATTTTCTAAATCCATTTTTCCGGCTCTTGTAATAAAGTTAGTTCCATATTTTTCATTTAATTTATCTATAGTTTTATCTAAATTTTCTTGTTTTGAATTTTCACTAGTATTACTAAAAAATGATAATTGTTCCTCATCTTTTCCAATTAAATTGTCTACTCTAACCCCTATTAATCTTATAAATACTCCTGTTGTATACATTTCATTTAACAATTCTTTTGCTTTTTTTAGAATTTCTTTTGTACTTGATGTAGCTGTGTCTAATTTAGCTTGATGCGAAAAATCTTCAAATTTGTTTGTACGTAACTGAACATTTACTACATTTGCTATTAATTCTTCTTTTCTTAATCTGTGTGATACTTGTTCAACTAATGCAACTAAAACCTTGCCTAATTGCTCTATATCTGAGATATCTATTGGTAATGTTACTGAATTTCCTATACTTTTTGGTTTTTCTATTTTATAATTTACTTCTGAATTATCTATTCCATTTGCATATTCCCACATCATTTTTCCGTGCTTACCAAATTTTTTTATTAATAGTTCTTTGTCTGTTTTTGCAAGCTCTCCTATTGTTCTTATTCTCATATTGTATAATTTTGGAACTGTTTTTCTTCCTAACATAAATAGTTCTGATATTGGTAATGACCACATTTTGGTTGGGATTTCTTCTTTAAATAATGTATGCACTCTGTCTGGCTTTGTAAAGTCTGATGCCATTTTTGCTAATAATTTGTTATTTGCAACTCCAACATTTACTGTAAAGCCTAATTCATTTTTTACTCTTCTATTTATTTCATTTGCCTTATTTATTAGAGTATCATTCATAAGATAATTAGTCATGTCTAAAAAACATTCATCTATTGAAAATCTTTCTATTTTGTCTGTATATTCTAATAACAAATTATATAATTTATTTGAATATTCTTTATATATTTTATAATTGCTTGGATATACTTGTAGATTATTGCATTTTCTTCTTGCACTATATAAAGTTTCTCCTGTTACAATTCCAAATTGTTTAGCTTTTGGACTCTTGGCTAATACTATTCCTGCTCTTCTGGTTTCATCTCCTCCAATTACTGCAACTTGGTCTCTAATGTCGATTTTTTCTCCATTTTTTAATTTATATACAGCAAGCCATGATAGAAATGCATTGTTTACATCAACATGTAATATTTGTCTTTCCATATAACATCACCAATCTTATTATAAAACATTTGTTCTTAATTGTCAATATAAAAAATTGATAAGTTTTTACCCTTATCAATTTTTTAATTTATTTTACATATTCATTTAAGTCTTTTCCTTTAAATTCTAAGTCCCCCATTTTTTCTGTTGTTATATAACCAGGCATTGCATTTATAACATCTGGAATTCTGTTTACAATTGTTGCACAAGTTAATTCTACTGTTGCTGGTTTTTCTACTGTTATTGTAGTTGTTGGTTCACCTTCAACTGTCCAAACATTTTTATCAAATTCATCTGGTGCATATACTTTTCCTATACATTCTGACTCAATTGTTATTCCTTCTTTTGTTTTTGTTGTAACAACTGCACTCATTCCTGTTGCATCCCCTGCTTTTATTGTCATATCTAGTGTTGATGAATATATGTCATCTTTATAGGTTTGTGGTATACATTTTTGAGTTTGACTTATTATTGTTAATCCTAATTTAGAGCATAACCAACCATTTACATTCCACATATATGATGGTGCGTATTCTCCTTTATTTATTATTTCTTGTCTTTGTTCATCTGACATTCTATCTACTGATGCTACTTGTTTATCAAAATCTTCTAATGTTAAACCTGCTCCGTGTGCTTCTGCTAAAGCAATTCCATAGTCTTCAACATTATAACTTGAACTTCCTTTAATTTTTGTTATTTTTTGTGTTGATCCTGCTATTGATGTTATGAGTTGTCCCCAATATATGTCTTGATAACCTGTTCCTGTTATTGTACAGTTATTTTCTTTTGCTAATTTATCTATTTTTTCTGTTAATGTTGGATTTGAATTTTGTGGGTAAAATGCTTCTTCGCAAGTTGATATTGCATTTATTCCTAATTTGGCACATAACATATATGGTTCTTCTAGTTCAGCAATTAAGCTTCTTGTGGTTATTACACATATATCTGGTTTTGTTTCTTTCATCATTTCTTCTGCTTTATCTGCAGATACTACTATTACTCCTAAATTTCCTTTTCCTAATATTTCTCCTATGTCTTTTCCTATTACTGCAGGATTTACATCTACTGCTCCTACTATTTCAATTCCTTTTTCTATCATGTATCTCATTGTGTATAAACTCATTTTTCCTACGCCATATTGTACGGCTTTGATTTTTTGTTCCATATTTTTGAATCCTCCTTTGTTTATTTTATATAATTTTTTTAATTATATACATAAAAATAAAAAACGTTATATCCTGCGGTATAACGTTTTTTTTGGTGCTCCCTCAAGGATTCGAACCTTGGACCCACCGGTTATGAGCCGGTTGCTCTGACCAACTGAGCTAAGGGAGCATTTAATATTTTCTTTATTGCTTGACGCAAGATAAAGTATAACCTATTTTTTTATTAATGTCAATACTTTTTTTGAATTTTTTTGAGGGATTTTGGAGTTTTTCCTTAATCCCTCATATTCTCATTAATAATTTTCTCCTCTTCCTTCTGGAAGTGCTGGGTATTGTAATACAACTCTAATTTTCATAACATATTTGATTGCTCTAACAACTTTGCTATTTTTAATTCTTTGCCATAATGTTGGTTTTGCTTCAAATGTTGTTTCTTGAGCATATTGTTGTTGTTCAACTGTTTGTTCATTTTGTACAGTTGCTTGAACTTGTTCTGGTTCTTGAACCGCTACTTCTTGTATTTCTTGAACTTCTTCTTGTACTGGTTCACTTATTTCTATTGGTGTTGGTATTGTTTTTAATGCATCTGCAACTTCTATTCCTATATAGCTTAAAGCTTTTGATCTATCTTCTATTCTTTCCATATCAATTTCAATATGTAAGTTTGCTTCTAGGTTATTAATTCTTGCATTTAATAATTTGATTGCATCTTGATAATTTTGAGATTTTGTTGATTTTGCTTTTCCTACTATATTTAAAGTATCTATTATATCTTCAGAGAAGTTTTCTTCTGCATTTTTAACTTGTTCTGCCCAATCTTCTTCTTTGTTTTCAGCAGCTTCTGTTAGTTCTTTTAATTGTCCAGCTAATCCTATATTTTGTTCTCTTTGTCTAATTAACTCTTCTATTTTTTTTGTATTTTCTTCAAATTGATTTGTAGCAAACTCTACTAATCCGTAAGCAGCTTTGTATACACTACTTGGAAAATTTTTCTTTTTAGGATATTCAATTAAATATGTTTTTATTGATTCTATTAAGTCCTTAAAATATGAATCTTCTTCTAATTGAACGATTTGTTTCTTACTGTTTGGATTTATCATTTTTTGAACTTTTTCTATATTTGATAATATTTTCTCTTCCGTGATTACCATTCTCACGTTTACTATGCCAGATTTAGACATTGTAAACAACCTCCTTTATCCTACGCTTTATTGCTTTTCATGTTTCTTTTATAATTATACAATATAAAACAAAAAACTACAATAGTCTTGTAGCTTTTTTTATTTACATTTGTGTTACATTTATGTTACATTTTTGTTACAATTTTATTTTAATCCTTCGATTATTGTATTCTCATATTCCCTATACAATTTTATAACATCAATTTCTTTTTCGTTTTTTAATCTATATACTAAACTAGATGCTATTAAGCCATAAATTTCTGAAGCAATAGCTTTGGAATTTCCTTTTTTTATTTGTCCCGCTTCTATACCAGCTTCTACAATCTTCTCAATTTTATCTATATATTCAAAAATATGTTTTTGACATTTTATATTTCTAGCTTCTGTTCCATAAAGTTGACTTAATAAAATCTTTATAAAATCCTCATATTTTACTACTATCTTTATCTCTATTAATATTACAGCTTTTAGTTTATCTATATAATTATCTAATTTTGCAGTTTTTATATCAATACTATTTTGTAATAATTTTATTCCTTCTTCAATTAAAAAATTAAAAATCTCTTCTTTGCTTGAAAAATGATAATATAATGTTCCTTTTGCAACTCCAACTGTTGCAGTTATTTCCTCAATACTAGTTGCGTCATACCCTTTCTCTGCAAATAATTTCATTGATGTTTCAAATATTTTTCTTTTTGTTTTGTTCATATTTGCACATCCTTTCGTAATAATTCTGTTATATTATATATGTTTGTTTTAATAATTGCAATAGTTTTTATTCATTTCGAACACACAGTCATATATGTAGAGTAACCCTAAAAAGAAACAATTTATTGACATTCGAGTGATCCGGGGGTGACCATTTTAGAAAATGTTCGAACGCTAGTGAGTTACATTTTCTTAAATGGGGCAACGAGAATAACAATAAATTATTTCTTTTTAGGGTGGACTATTAAAATTGTGTAATTGTAACAAAAAAGTAATATTTTTTTATTCTACAAATCTTTACAAATTACGATATGTAATATAAAATAACAATAAATAATAATACTTTTTCTAATTAAGGAAATAATAAGAAAAAAATTTGGAGGAAAACTAATGAAAAATAAAAATGAATTAAACTATAAAGACTTAAAACTAACTTGTGATCAATCACTTTTTAATTTTGAAAATACTTCTGAAGTTGAAAACATAACAACAGGAATAGGACAAGAAAGAGGAATTAAAGCTTTAGAATTTGGATTACAAGTAAATGTTAAAGGTTACAATATTTATCTTGAAGGACCTAGTGGAGTTGGAAAGACAATGTACACTAAAAATTATTTAAATAAAATTTCTAAAAAACAAAAAACTCCTTGCGATTGGTGTTATATTTATAATTTTGATAATCCAAATGAGCCAATTGCAGTTTCACTTCCAGCTGGCCAAGGTAAAGAATTTAAAGAAGCAATGGATGGTTTTATATTAGAAATAAAAAAAGACATCAAAAAAACATTCAATGCTGATGATTTTGAAAAAGAGAAAACATTAATAAAACAAGAATTTGAAGAAAAACGTTCTGCTCTTTTGGATAAATTAAATGAAGAAGCTTCTAAATATGATTTTCAAGTTAAATCTGCACAAAATGGTATTTATATGATGCCTATCGTTGATGGAAAAGCTATTGATGAAGAAGAATTTGATAAATTAGATGATGTTTTAAAACAACAATATGAAGAAAAATCTGTTATTGTTCAAAATCAAATAATGGATGTTATTGAACAAATAAAAGTTATTGAAAGACAATCTGATAAAAGAATTTCTGAATGGCAATCAAATATTGCTTTATTAACAGTTAATGTTCATATTAATTATTTAAAATCAAAGTTTAAAAGAAATAAAAAAATAAATACATTCTTAAATAATGTTAAACAAGATGTTCTAAAAAATGTATCTTACTTTTTAGAAGAAGACAATGATAAAAATAAACCTCAACAACCAGTTCATCCATCCGCCCAAAAACAAGACCCTTGTTTAAATTATAGAGTTAATTTATTTGTTGATAATTCTAATTTAGATGGTGCACCTGTTATTATGGATTCAAACTATTCTTATCATAATATTTTTGGTTCACTTGAATATGAGAATTATTATGGAGCTTTAAAAACAGACCATACTATGTTAAAACCAGGACTTTTACAAAAAGCTAATGGTGGTTATATAATTTTCCAAGCTAAAGATTTGTTACAAAATAGTTTGTGTTATGAAACTTTAAAAAAAGCTTTAAGAGTTAAAGAAATTAGTATAGAAAATGCTGTTGACCAACGTTCTTCTATGGTTATGGTTTCTTTAAAACCTGAACCTATTCCTTTAGATTTAAAAGTTCTTTTAATTGGAAATAATAGCATTTATCAAACTCTACTTGCTATGGATTCTGATTTTAAAAAGCTTTTCAAAGTCAAAGTTGAGTTTGAAGATGATGCACCTATTACTAAAGAGAATGTTAATAAACTTGCATCTATTGTACATGGTTTCTGTGAACATGAAGAGTTACCACCTTTAGATAAAACTGCAATGGCAAGATTAGTTGAGTATTCTTCAAAACTTGCTGGAAGTCATAAAAAACTTTCAACTAGATTTGATGATTTGATTCAAATTGTTGGTGAAGCTGCTACTTGGGCAAAAATTTCTAAGTCTAAAATAGTAACTGCTGATTTTGTTGATAAAGCTTTAAGTGAAAGAATTGATAGAGTTAAAAAATTCGATTCTAAATATGTAGAAATGATAAAAGATAATTCACTTTTAATTACTACTTCTGGTTATGAAGTTGGTACTTTAAATGGTCTTACAGTTATGACTATTGGTGATTATTCTTTTGGAAAACCTGCAAAAATTACAGTTAATACTTATACTGGGAAAAATGGAATTGTAAATGTTGAAAGAGAAGTTGAACTTTCTGGTTCTTCACATTCTAAGGGTGTATTAATTTTAACAGGTTATTTAGGAGAAATGTTTGCACAAGATATTCCACTTTCTTTAACAGCTAGTATTTGTTTCGAACAATTATATAATGGTGTTGATGGTGATAGTGCTTCAAGTACCGAACTTTATGGATTACTTTCAAGTCTTTCTGGAATACCTATTAATCAAGCAATAGCTGTTACAGGTTCAGTAAACCAAAAAGGTCAAATACAACCTATTGGTGGTGTTAATGAGAAAATCGAAGGTTATTTCCAAATTTGTAAAATGCGTGGATTAGATGGTTCTCATGGTGTTATGATACCAGTTCAAAATGTTGATAATTTACAAT